>OCHM01000394.1_pt1 | contig 30496 bp, 25 predicted proteins | sample 1538901 | NCBI WGS metagenome assembly OCHM01 (sample SAMN04571734, study PRJEB22368) | human gut metagenome | biome: human gut; material: stool | host: Homo sapiens | place: Luxembourg | collected 2012-11-08 | reverse complement strand
GCCGTGGTAGAAGGCCTCGAGTTCGGTCGCCGAGAGGCCGAACCACTTCGCCGCGAGTGCGGGCGGGGTATCTGCGAGGATTTCGCGAAGGACTTCTCCGGGGTGCTGCTGGGCGGATGCGGGCCTGCGGCCGCCGCGCTTCCCTGCGGGACTGGGCTTGCCGGACTTTCCGGCCTTGTTCGGTTTTCCGGCCATGACGCTGGTCTCCAAAAACGGTATGTATCCTGCAATCTTATCCCTTTGGGTGACGTTCTTCTAGTACCAATGCTCAATTGCAACGGTCCTTGTGGTTGAGGTCGGGGTATCCGCGAGACGCCTAGAATGAAGGCATAGACAAAGTTTTTGTGCGCCTCTCCAATTCGGGATGCGCGCGAAGGAGACCGAAAGATGTGCACAACCTGCGGCTGCGGCGAACACAACCACACCCACATGCACGCCCATGTGGACGAGAACGGCAATGTAACGACTCATGTCGCCCACGATCACGATCATGAGCATCGTCATGACCATGCCAACGGGCACCATCATGACCAGGACCACGGTCCCGCTCACAGCCACGCCCCGACGACGTCCGCCTCGCGCGCCATCTCGATCGAGGAGGACATCCTCGGGCGAAACAACGCGATTGCGGCCGTCAACAGGAAGTTCTTCCGCGAACACCGCGTGCTCGCGCTCAATCTTGTCTCGTCGCCCGGTTCGGGCAAGACCGAGCTTCTCGCTCAGACGCTCAAGAGGGCCTCGGGCTTTCGCACGGCCGTGATCGAGGGCGACCAGCAGACCGCGAACGACGCCGAGCGCATACGCGCCACGGGCGTGCGAGCCCTGCAGATCAACACGGGCAAGGGCTGCCATCTCGACGCCGCGATGGTGAGCCACGCGCTCGAGCATCTCGTGCCCGAAGACGAGTCCGTGCTCTTCATCGAGAACGTAGGCAACCTCGTCTGCCCGGCCGAGTTCGACCTCGGCGAGGCTCACAAGGTCGTGCTCCTCTCCGTCACGGAGGGCGAGGACAAGCCGCTCAAGTATCCCGACATGTTCCGCGCGGCCGACCTGATGATCCTCACGAAGACGGATCTTCTGCCCTACGTCCCGTTTGACGCAGAGAGGGCCGAGGAGAACGCCAGACGCGTGAACCCAAAGATCCGCACGATGCGTGTCTCGGCCGTGTCGGGCGAAGGCATGGAGAAGTGGCTCGCCTGGCTTGCCGCCGAACTGATGCTCTCGGGACTGTGAGGTCCGGCCATGACGAAGGCCGCAACGGACTTTCGCGTGCGCGGACTCGTGCAGGGCGTGGGCTTCAGGCCCACGGTCTACAGGATCGCGCTTGAGCTCGGTCTCTCGGGCACCGTCTGGAACGATGCCGAAGGGGTCGTCGTGCACCTTGAGGGCGAGTCCGAGGTGCTCGAACGTTTCCCCGAGGCGCTTCTCGCAGGCAAGCCCCCGCTCGCGCGCATCGACGCCGTCGAGGCCGCGGCGGGCGAACTTCAGGGCATGGAGGGCTTCTCCATTTCCGCCACGCCCTCCGGCGGCCGCGTGACCACTGCCGTCACTGCCGACGCCTGTGTGTGTGACGCCTGCCTCGACGACATCTTCAATCCAAATGACCGCCGCTGGCGCTATCCGTTTGCAAACTGCACCCATTGCGGCCCGCGCTTCACCATCACGCGCCACCTTCCCTACGACCGCCCCCAGACGGCCATGGCGGGCTTTCCGATGTGCCCCGACTGCAGGGCCGAGTACGAGGATCCGCTCAACAGGCGCTTCCACGCCCAGCCGATCGCCTGCCCCGTCTGCGGACCGAAGCTCACGCTCGTGACGCCCGACGGCGGTCGAGGGCGACGCCATCCGCGAGACGGTGAAGGCCCTCGGGTCCGGCCGGATCGTTGCGATCAAGGGGCTCGGCGGCTTTCACCTTGCGTGTGACGCCGAGAATCCGGAAGCCGTCGCTGCGCTCCGCAGCCACAAGCAGCGCGATGAAAAGCCCCTTGCCGTCATGGTCGCGGGCCTTGCTTCGGCCGAGCGCTTCGCACACGTCACCGACGATGAGAAGGTCCTTCTCACGGGCCCCGCGCATCCGATCGTGCTGCTGAAGAGAAGGACGGGGAAAAACGTGCCTGCGTTTGCAGGCGTTGCCGACGGACTCGAGGCGATCGGGGTCATGCTCCCCTATACGCCTCTTCACGCCCTCATCTTCCACAGCTTTGCGGGCGAGCCCGAGGGACGCGGCTGGATGAACGACGTCCTTCCCGTCACGCTCGTGATGACGAGCGCCAACATGAGCGGACTGCCGCTCTGCACCGAAAACGAGGAGGCGCTCGAGCGCCTCTCCGGGGTCGCAGACCTCTTCCTTCTCTCCAATCGAGACATCGTCACACCCTGCGACGACTCGGTCGTGAGGGCGGGCGTTGAAGGCACGTCCTTCGTGCGCCGCTCGAGGGGTTATGCGCCCGAGGCGGTCATGCTCCCCGAATCTGCGGTCGCGGCGAAAAAGCCCGTCGCCCTCGCCTTCGGACCCTATCTCAAGAACACGGCGTGCTTTCTTCGTGATCGCGAAGCCTTCCTCACGCAGCACGTGGGATCCCTCTCGAACCGACCGACGGTCGAGCTTCTCTCGCGCTCGGTCTCACACATGAGCGCCCTTTTTGAACTGAGTCCCGAGGTCGTCGCCTGCGACGCGCATCCGGACTTTCCCTCGACGAGACTTGCCCTTGAATATGCGGACCGGCACGGCATTCCCTGCATTCCCGTCCACCATCATGCGGCCCACGTTGGCGTCGTGGCGGCGGAGCGCGGCGTTGTGAAGCCCCTGCTCGGCCTTGCGCTCGACGGCGTCGGCATGGGGGCGGACCGTCTCCCCTGGGGCGGCGAACTTCTTCTCTGCGGGCCAGCCTCCTGGGCGAGGCTCTCTCACCTCGAATCCATGCCGATGCCGGGCGTCGACAGGGCCGCCACGGAACCCTGGCGCATGGGCGTCGCCCTGATGGCGATGGCGGGCGCGGGGGACTTTGCAGAAGAGCTCTTCCCCGGCATTGCGTCGGTGTCGATGCTCAGGAAGCTCCTCGCGGGGGATCCGGAGAAGGCGGCCCTGCTCGGTACGACCACTTCCTTCGGACGTTGGTTCGACGGCATGAGCGCCATTCTCGGCCTCTGCACCCATCAGCACGACGAGGCCACGGCCGCCATGCGCCTTGAGGGCGCTGCGGTGCGCGGACGCGACAATCTCGCCTGCGGCACGCTCGACGTCGAGGCGGGCGACTGGACGATTCTGGCCGACGGCACGCTCTCGCTCGTGCCGCTCGTTCGCCGCGTCGTCGACGAAAGGCTCTCTGGCACATCCGTCGAGTGTCTCGCGGCTCTCGTGGAAAATGCCGTCATCGCCGCGCTCGCCGACTGGATCGCCTTCCACGCGACGAAGCTCGTCGAAGAATTCGGTCCGGGGCTTCTTGCCTCGGACGACAATGAAAACATGCTTGTCGCCCTCACGGGCGGTACCATGAACAATGCGGCCCTCTCGAAGGGGCTCGTCGAGGCGCTCACTTCGAGGGGCCTCGACGGAGCGCTGCCGCTGCACGTCCCCGCGGGAGACGGCGGACTTTCGCTCGGTGAGGCCTGGTGGGCCCGCTCGGCACTGGCCGCAGGCGCGACCGAGTACTCGCCGCTCGACGCCTCCGCCGTCCTCGGACGAGTGCAACCACAAGGAGAATCATGACATGTGTCTCGCCATTCCAGGACAGATCATCAGGCTCGCCGGCGACGGCGAGGCCGTCTGCGACATCGGCGGCATTGAAAAGACGGTCAACGTCTCGCTCATCGAGCGCCCCGTTCCGGGAGACTGGGTCATCGTGCACGTGGGCTTCGCGCTCAACCGCATCGACCCCGAGGAGGCCCAGAGGACCCTCGCGGCGCTCAAGGCCGCGGGTCTGCACGACGAGGAGCACGCATCATGAAGTACGTCGACGAATACCGTGAGGGCGATGCCGCACGGCGCATTGCTGCCGAGATCAGGCATGAGGCCGATCCTAAAAGGATCTACCGCTTCATGGAGTTCTGCGGCGGCCATACCCACGTGCTCGCCCGCTGGGGGCTCACCGACATCCTGCCGCCCAACGTCCGCATGATCCACGGCCCGGGCTGTCCCGTCTGCGTGCTGCCCGTCGCGCGCATCGACATGGCGATGCAGCTCGCGCTCGAAAGGAACGTGATTCTCTGCACCTATGCCGACACCATGCGCGTCCCGGCGGGCAAGGGCATGTCGCTCTTCAAGGCCAAGGCTCAGGGCGCGGACATCCGCATGATCTACTCGCCCATGGATGCGCTTGAGCTGGCGAAAGCCAATCCAGAGCGCGAGGTCGTCTTCTTCGCGATCGGGTTCGAGACGACCACGCCGCCCACGGCCGTTGTCCTCAAGGCCGCAAAGGCCGCGGGCGTGAAGAACTTCTCGGTTTTCTGCAACCACGTGCTCACGCCCGCCGCTATGACCCACATCCTGAAGATGAGCGAGGAGCGTCCAGAAGTGCCCGTTCTCGACGGCCTCGTGGGCCCCGCCCACGTCTCGACCATCATCGGTTCGGGACCCTACGAGGTCTTCGCGCGCGACAATCGCCTTCCCGTCGTCGTGACGGGGTTCGAGCCCCTCGACATGCTCTACGCCATCCTGATGATGGTGAGGCAGGTGAACGACGGCCGCCACGAGGTCGAAAACGAATTCACCCGCGCCGTCACCCGTGATGGGAACGTCACCGCCATCCGCCTCATGGACGAGGTCTTCGAGCTTCGCGATTCGTTCGAGTGGCGCGGACTCGGACGCCTTCCTAAGTCCGCCCTGAAGCTTCGCCCCGAATGGGCGGACTTCGACGCGGAAAAGCGCTTTGCCATGACCGAGCGCGCCGTCACGGACAACAAGGCCTGCGCCTGCGGTGCGATCCTCAGGGGCGAAAAGACGCCCGAACAATGCCCGCTCTTTGGCCGCGCCTGCAATCCCGTCAACCCGATCGGGGCCTGCATGGTCTCCTCGGAAGGCGCCTGTGCGGCCGCCTGGAGCTACGGCCGACGCCGCGCCGCAGCGCCCGAGAAGGCGAAGACTTCTGACGATCAGCGATAAAGGAAGAAGGAAGAACCATGACCGACTTTTACATGCGCCCCCTCGACATGAAGAACGGCGCCGTCGACCTCACCCACGGCGCGGGCGGCCGCGCCACCGCGCAGCTCATTCACGACGTCTTCGGACGGCACTTCACGAACGCCTGGCTCGACGAAGGCCACGACGGCGCGCTTCTCCCGCCCATGACCCGCCCCGTGGCCGTCTCCTGCGACGGCCACGTCGTGCGTCCCCTCTTCTTCCCCGGCGGCGACATCGGGCGGCTCTCCGTAGCAGGCACCGTCAACGACGTCGCTATGTGCGGTGCGCGGCCCCTCTATCTCACCGCCAGCTTCATTCTTGAAGAGGGCTTTCCCCTCAAGGACCTCGACGCCGTCGTCGCCTCCATGGCGAAAACCTGCGAAGAGGCGGGCGTCGCCATCGTGACGGGCGACACCAAGGTGGTCGAGCGAGGCCACGGAGACGGCGTCTACATCGCGATCTCCGGCATCGGCGAAAAGATCTCGGAGGGCACGATCTCGGGGCGCGCCGCACGTCCCAGCGACGCCGTGCTCATCTCGGGCACCATGGGCGACCACGGCACCGCCATCCTCTCCTTCCGCGAAGGCATGAGCTTCGGCACGACCGTCGAGAGCGACTGCGCGCCCCTGAACAAAATGGTCGAGGCGGTCCTCTCCGCCGCCCCGCACGTCCACGTGCTGCGCGATCCGACCCGCGGAGGCCTTGCCGCCACACTCAACGAAATCGCCTCCCAGAGCAACGTTGGGATCCTTCTTGAGGAGAGCACCGTGCCCGTGCGCCCCGAAGTCCGGAGCGCCTGCGAATTCCTCGGACTCGATCCGCTATACGTCGCCAACGAAGGCAAGATGATCGTGATCGTCCCCGAAGACGAGGCCGACGCGGCGCTCGCCGCCATGCGCGCCTCGCCCTATGGCGAGAACGCCGCAAGGATCGGTCGCGTGACGGACGACTCTGACGTCCCAGTCGGCATGGTCGAGATGGTGACCCTCATGGGCGGACGCCGGACCGTCGACTGGCTCGCGGGCGAGCAGCTTCCGCGAATCTGCTGAGCCCAAGGAAGTCTCTGAAGCCCTGCGGGACGCACGTTGGAGCCGCCGCAGGGCTCTTTTTTTGGGGAAAACTTGATGCGCGTCAAATGAATTGCAGAATTCCGGAAGGTTGTTTCAGGCCTTAAATTGGTAGCAGCTTGTAAATTCTTGGGTCTTTCTGCAGGGTCGCAAAGGTGTCTCGGCCGGTCCGACGGTTCCGTAATGGCGGAAAACCCTCGCAAATCTACGCAGAAATGCGGAAGAAATGCTCGAAATCGGCTCCTGACCACGCTTTCGGGCGAAAATGCCTGCCCTTTTTTCGGAAAAATTGCAAGAGGGGGCAGGCATCGTTCGCAGGCCCCGAAGCCCTTCGGATCCGTTGGAGGGCAATCGCTGCGGCGAGAAGACTTTGCTATGATTGTGCCCAAGTCGAGCTCGGGTCCCTTTCCGTGTTCGACTCGGTATTCGGGCCCTGTCCGTCAGGAGGACGGGCCGCACTATCGGGACTCACGGTCCCTTCAGGAGTCATTGAAATGAACAAGTCCGAATTTATCACCGCCCTCCAGGCCAAGACCGGTCTCGCCAAGGCCGACGTGACGAAGCTCGTCAACGCCTACGGTGAAGTCGTCATTGAAGCCGTTTCCAAGGGCGAAGACGTTCGCCTCATCGGCTTCGGCACGTTTGGCACCTCCGAACGCGCCGCCCGCGTCGGCCGCAACCCGCACACGGGTCAGGAAATCCACATCCCGGCCGGCCGCGTCGTCCGCTTCTCCGCCTCCGCCAACTTCAAGGAAGCCGTGAAGTAATCCGCTGATCCGTCCGATCATGCAAGCAAAGAGGAGCCCGCGGGCTCCTCTTTGCATTTTGGTCCCTCACCTTCGTCCCGCTATAATCTGCGGACGAGAACAGCATTCACTCTCAGGAATCCCTTTCAGGAGAAGCCATGTCCGCCTGTGCGCCCGCCGGCACCCTGCTCGGCCAGACGACCGAATACGTCGACACCTATCGTCCCGACCTCCTCACGCCCATTCCGCGCTCGCTCGGACGCGACGCGATCGGCGTGCACGACTTCCGCGGCACCGACGTCTGGCGCCTCTATGAAATCACCTGGATCAACGAGCGCGGCCTTCCCGTCGCCGCTGCGGGCGAAATCCGCGTGCCCGCGACGAGCCCCTGCATTGTCGAATCCAAGTCCCTGAAGCTCTACATCGGCTCGCTCACCCAGACGAAGATCGCCTCCGTCGAAGAGGCCGCCAGCCTCATCGCCCGCGACGTCTCCGCGTGTGTGGGCGCACCCGTCGAGGTCCTCATTGACGACCTTGCCCGCTGGGAGATGCCCGTCACCCGCGTCCCCGGCATCGTGCTCGAAGCCGAGTGCGCCGACCTCGAGTGCAGCGTCTACGAACCCGACGCATCGCTCCTCAAGGCCGCCTCCGACCAAGTCGTCGAGGAGACCCTCTCCTCCAACCTCCTTCGCTCGCGCTGCCCCGTCACGGGCCAGCCCGACCATGCCTCTATCGTAATCAGCTACCACGGCCGCCGCATCGACCGACGCGCGCTCCTTGCCTACATCGTCTCCTTCCGACGCCACCAGGGCTTCCACGAGCAGTGCTGCGAACAGATCCACGCCGACATCATGCGCGTGCTCGCCCCCGAGGCCCTGTCGGTCAACTGCTGCTTCACTCGTCGCGGCGGCATCGACATCAGCCCCTTCCGCTCCACCGTTGCTGATCTTCCCGATCCCGTCATCAGGACGCCCCGCCAATGAGCTTTCTCAAGATCGGCACGCGCTCGCGCTACGCCCTGCGCTTCATGATCGAGCTTGCCGAAGTCGAACGCGCCGCAAGGTTCGACGAGACCCGCAGGCGAGGCTATGTCAAGCTTCGAACCGTCGCGAGTTCCCAGGACATCTCCTGGCGCTACCTCGAGCAGATCGCGCCCGCACTCGCCGAGGCCGGCATGGTCGAGACGGGACGCGGGCCGCTTGGCGGCTACAGGTTGCTGCGCAATCCCGCAACACTCACCGTCGCTGAGATTCTTGCCGTCGTCGAATCTGACGAAGCGCCCATGAAGTGCTTCGATCCCGAGGACGACTGTAGCCGGCGCGCAGGCTGCGCCGCCACTGCCCTCTGGAAGGGTCTCTCCGACGTGGTTGACAAGTACCTGCAGAGCGTCACGCTCCAGGATCTCCTCGACGGTCGCGTCACCGTTCCCAAGCTCATCGATGCACGTTCTGACGAACCCGCACCTCTGGAGGCGAACGTCTCTGAGCTCGATGAGAAGGCCTGACGACCCTGTCAGGAAAAAACTCACGAAAAGGCCGGCTTCACCCTTGGTGGGTGGTCGCCTTTTTTGGCCGGCAGGCTGTCACGAAGTCCCTGATTGCGCATCACTGATAGGTCTGAACGCAGATAGAAACTGCAAGAACAGAGCGGTGTTTTTGGTGGCACTTGAGTGTAGTGTTGTAATTTTGCAACATCTCAATCGGTTTGGAAGCTTGGGTGGTCTGGTTTTATTCACCCTTGATGAGATTGATACTGCGGACTCCGGCATGTCTTGCGTGGGAATCCCGTTCCCTTCCGCAGTGATCCCTCCTCCGATGTCTTTCAACGTTTGCATTTGCACTTCCCCTTTGCAGCAAGGATTCATGCAGATGTTGCAGATGTCTCTTTCATGGCGTTCCCTTTCGGGATCTGCCCTCTGTCATTTCCCAAGAAATATCCTAGTCCCGACGGACCTTTGCTTTACTCAGTTCTCCCTCCCATTGCGGGTTATTCTTTAAGGCTTGAGTGAGTTGAATAAGGGATTACCCCCCCCCCATCGTTCCAAGCTTCTTTACTCTGCTTTGTGTCCGCCGCTGCTTTCTGTGGCGGAGTTTCATCATGGAGAGAAGAAACATGAACAAGAATTACAAGGTTGTGTTCAGCAAGGCGCGTGGCGCCCTGATGGTCGTCAACGAATTGACGTCCTCCGTGCAGGCCAAGGGCACGAAGACGGTGATCGCCGGTGCGGTGGCTTCGCTTGTGGCGGGCGGCGCCATGGCTGCCGAACCGTCCCTCAACGGTGGTGTATTTAACTGGGACGGTGCAGAGTCCCGTACTTCAACCTCTATTTATGCCAGCGATAAACAAGTAAGCAGCGTCCCGACTTACGCGAATGTAACGGAGGTCAATATCACTGACGGCAGCTTTAAACCCGTGTACGGCTCTGCACTAGCATTCGCTGGTACGCAGAAAATTACGATCAAAAACAGCACGATCTCCGGTGCCCAGAATAGTGCTCTGTTTTTAAATGGTCATAAGGGTAACAGTAATGTTACTGCCGATGGTTTCAGCAACAGCATCGTTGTCCTTGACAATGTGACGATCAAGGATAACCAGTCATCGGCCGGCGGCGGCCTATACATGTACGGCAAGGCTGAAATGACCGTCAATAGCGGCTCCTTTGAAGGGAACAAGGCCCTCTCCAACAAGAAAAATGACCAGGCCTATGGCGGTGCTGCTGTCGTTAAGTCCGGCAAGGTGGTTTTTAAAGATGTGTTGTTCAAGGACAATGTTGCCGAAGCTTCGAATGGCTACGCAACGGGTGGGGCCGTTCTAGTCGACATCACGACCAGCATCAAGGAGAACGGTAAGGATTCCGTTGGCGACGTGACCTTCAAGATCACGAAGGATATGACCTACACGGGTAACAACGTCGTCGGTAGCAACGATGCCGGCAATACCTATGGTTGGTATGCCTACACGAGCGGCGGCTTTCTCTTCCTTGACCGCGCCTCATTTGGCACTTTTGACATCGATGCCGGTGCTACCCTTACTCTCGGTACTGCCGATGCTCAGGGCGACATGGACTCGATTGCGAGTGCCCTCCCGAACAGCGACAAACAAAATCCCAAGTACGCTACCCTAACGAAGAAGGGTGAAGGTACCTTGGTCCTCAATACTGCACTAGACAAATACTTCGGCATCTTCAATGTCGAGAGCGGCAGTGTCGTTCTGAACAAGGCTTGGAATTCCCGTGCTCACACGACTGTTTCCGGTGGCCTTCTCAGGGCCGTCAGTGGCATTTCTCTCGATACGCTTAAATCAGAAAAGGGTGATTTCTGGCAGGCGGGCGAACTTACCGTTACGGGTACCGGCTCCGTCGAGACAGCCTCTCTGAGCATGAAGAATACGGGCGCCTCCAATGGCGACAAGACCGTGCTCAACGTTGCCGGCGGAACGCTGACGATCGCTGGCGACCTCGACGTTGCTTCGGGCGCCGCCAGACTCTCCTCCGGTACGGTCAAGGTGGGCGGTGCCGTCAAGGTGGGTGAATCCAGCGACGCCTCCTTCATTGTTTCCGGCGGCATTCTTGACGCCAAGAGCTCCGCCATCTTCGACGGCTTCCAGACGGAAGGCATGGCTCTCAACAGCGCCATCGGTTCCGGCGCCTCCTTCACGGGCGGCACGATCAACCTGAGTGACTACACGGGCACCTACACCCTTGCCGACCTGAACGCCATGCAGAAGCTCCTCAATCAGAGCAACTCCGTCAAGGTGACGATGACGAACGGCAAGCTCGACGCCGCCGAAGCCACGCTTGACCAGGTCACGACCGCCGGTGCCAACGTTGCCGGCGAAACCGTTTCCACTGAAGTCTCCACGGGCAGTGCGGTCGTCACCGTTGCCAACGGCAATGACGCCACGGTCGGCTCCGTCATGGTCGAAGCTGCCGAAGGCTCCGCCGATGCCGCCGCCACCAACCTCGTGCTCAAGGAGGGTACGCTGACCCTCGCAGGCGGTCTCAACGGCGAAACGAAGGCCGTCGTTGAAGGGGCGCTGGCCGATGACTTCAAGATCACGGTCGGTGATGCTCAGAATGAAGCCACGCTGGTTCTTGGTTTTGATGACACCTCTTCGGGCACGCTCGACAAGACCGTGTCGGTCACCGACAACAGCACGCTCTCCGTCGCGGCCGGTACGTTCGAACTCGCGAAGGTCGAAACCTCTGCTAATGCCGTCGTCGAGGTCGCGAACGAATCCACGCTCAAGCTCGGCGAACTCGCCGGCACGGGCACCGTTCTTGTGGGCGACAAGGACAGCGCCGGCAACGTTGAGGTTGACAAGCTCACCATGACGGAAGGTCTCATCTTCCTTGATCCCGCCTGGCATGAAGGCTCTACGATTGCCGACGCCTCTTCCTTTGCCGTGAAGGATCTCGGTTCGAGTGTTGGGACTCAGTTCGCCGTTGGTCAGAACTCCCTCCTCTCCTTGGGGGCCGACAGGGCTGCCGCTGCGGCTGCCTTTGAGTCCGTAGCTTCCGTGAACGGCCTCACCTGGAGCGAAAAGGGTGTGACGGCCGCTGCCTACGCCGACGCCCCCGTCAAGTTTGATGCAACCGGCGGTCTCCTCATCGACGGCTCCATGACGTCCGAAACCACTCCGCAGCCGACCGTCACGGCCGGCAAGGTTGATGTTGCTGCCAACGGCATGCTGATCGTCAATCAGAAGAACGCCGCCGCCGGCTCGTGGTTCACGGTTGGTGAAGACAATACGGCAAAAGTCACCTTCGCCGACGGTTCCTACCTCGGTATCGTCAACGCCACGGAAGGCACGGTTCAGCTCGCGGGCACCGTCACGAACAACGGCGCCAAGGTCGTGACCGACAATCCGTTCATCGCAGGCGCCTTCGGCACCGGCGACAAGGCCAATACGGTCATCACGACCTTCGACTCTGAATCCGGTCTCGGCGCCATCGCCTCCACCGGCGTTCAGGCCATGGCCCGTCGCGCCGACTTCGTCATGACGGAGACGGTTGCCAACCGCACCTCGCTCGATCAGCCGATGCACGCCGGCGTCAACCTCTGGGCAGACGTCTCGGGCGAACGCTATGAAGCCGACAAGCTTGACAACAACGGCAGCTTCCGCGCCGATGCGGCCTACGCCACGTTCGGCGGCGACGTCGAAGTCCTTGAAGGCCTGACCGCCGGTCTCGCCCTCCAGTATGGCGACGCATCGCTGCGCAGCGACGTCTCCGGCATCAAGAACGACATCACCAGCTACGGTCTTACGGCCTACGCCGGCAAGTCGTTCGGCGCCGCGAAGGTCGTCGGCGAACTCGCCTGGCTCAAGTCCGAAAACGACATCACGGCCCACCAGACCGCGCTCAACCAGAAGCTTGACGCGAACATCTACTCCGCCGGCGTGCGCGCCCAGTACGAACTCGCCGCGGGCTCCTTCAAGTTCGTGCCGAGCATCGGTCTGCGCGTCTCCCGCCTCGAAACGGACGACATGACCGTCGGTTCCATCAAGGTTGATGAAGGCGACCTCACCTACGTCCAGATGCCGATCTCGCTCCGCATCTCGGGCTTCGAGGCCGACGCCGCGGGCTGGACCCTTGCTCCGAGCTTCAAGGTCGCCTATGTCCCGACCTTCGGCGACAAGGAAGTCAAGGTCCTCGGCTACAGCCAGGACGTCCTTGACATGAGTCCGGTCCAGGCCGACTTCGGTCTGCGCGCCGTCAACGGCAATCTCATGTTCAATGTCGACATGATGTTGGGCGGCGGCGAAGCCGGCACGTCCTCCATCGGCGGCAAGGTCGGCGTCAAGTACGCCTTCTGAAACTGAGATGATGCGCCTGCGGGGCGAATGCTCCGCAGCCTGACGTCAAAGAGAGGGCGCCCGGTTCCTCCGTGGGGAGCCGGGCGCCCTCTTCTTTTGGATCGTTTCCGACAGAACGGCCCCGGACTTTCGTCTCGGGGCCGTTCCTTCTGTCTGCCTTGGGCGCTCTCTTCGGCGTCAGTGCCTTTCGCCGCAGACGGGGCACCGCTTCCTGCGCTTCACCTTGATGGTGTCGAACTGCATGTTGAGTGCGTCGATGAAGAGCATCCTGCCGCAGAGCGTCGAGCCGATGCCTGCGGCGATCTTCAGGGCCTCGGTGGCCTGAAGCGTCCCCACGATGCCCGTGACCGACGAGAAGACGCCGACGGCTGCGGCCTTGACGTCGTTGCCCGGATCGTCCTCCTCGAAGATGCACTCGAAGCAAGGAGATTCGGGCACGGAAGGATCGAAGACGGTGAGCTGGCCCGAAAAGCGCACGGCGGACGCAAAGACGAGGGGCTTCCCTGCATCATGCGCGGCCCTCGAGACCGCGATGCGGGTTGCGAGGTTGTCCGTGCAGTCGAGGATCACGTCCGCATTCTTCACGAGGGCCTTGAGCTTCACAGCGTCCGCGAATTCGGGCACGGGGATGATGCGGCAATGGGGATTGAGCCTCTCGACCGCGATGGCGGCGCTCTTGGCCTTGTTGACGTTGACCGTCGACGTCGTGTGAAGGATCTGGCGCGAGAGGTTCGAGACCGACACCGTGTCGGCGTCGACCACCGTGATCGTGCCCGCGCCTGCAGCGGCGAGGTAGAGGATGGCGGGAGAGCCAAGGCCCCCTGCTCCGATCACAAGAAAGTGCGCGCTGCTGATGGCGGCCTGCCCTTTCTCTCCGAGCTCGCGCAGAATCATCTGGCGGCTCACGCGCTCCCTGAGGTCTCCGGGAAAGACGTTCCCGCTGGCTTCGTGCTCAAGATCCTTCATGATTTTTGTGACTCCGTGAGACTGATGCGTCTTATTCGGCGTAGAGAACCGTGGAGAGATAACGTTCGCCGTTGTCGGGGAAGATCACGACGATGTTTTTGCCTTCGTTTTCGGGGCGCTTCGCGAGTTCCGTCGCGGCATGGAGGGCGGCGCCGCCCGATATGCCGATGAGGATGCCTTCGGCTTTCGGGAGGGCGCGCGCAGCTGCGATCGCGGCGTCGTTCGGCACGCGGAAGACCTCGTCGACCACCGAGGCGTCGTAGTTGCCCGGCACGAAGTTCGCGCCGATGCCCTGGATGGCGTGCGGACCGGCCTTGCCGCCCGAGAGCACGGGACTTGCATCAGGCTCGACCGCCACCACCTTGACGGCGGGATTCTTCTCCTTGAGATAGCGGCCGTTGCCCGTCACCGTGCCCGACGTGCCCACGCCCGCGACAAACATGTCGACATGTCCGTCCGTGTCGGCCCAGATCTCGGGACCGGTCGTGAGGTAGTGGGCGAGCGGATTGGCGGGGTTTTCGAACTGCTGCGGGATGAAGCTGCCGGGAATTTCGCGGGCGAGTTCCTCGGCCTTTTCAATCGCGCCCTTCATGCCGGCCGTGCCGGGCGTGAGGACGACTTCGGCGCCGTAGGCCTTGAGCAGCATGCGGCGCTCGACGCTCATCGTCTCAGGCATCGTGAAGATGGCGCGATAGCCGCGGGCGGCGGCAATGCTCGCGAGCCCGATGCCCGTGTTGCCCGAGGTGGGCTCGATGATGACGGCGCCCGGACCGATGAGGCCGGCCTTTTCCGCTTCGAGGATCATCTGGCGCGCGGCGCGGTCCTTGACGCTCCCGGCGGGATTGAGGGCCTCGATCTTGGCGATGACGTTCGCCTTGAGGCCGTGGAGCCTCATCCAGTTGTTGAGCTGCAGAAGCGGCGTGCCGCCGACAAGTTCAAGGCTCGACTGATGAATCATGATGTTTCTCCTGTGCGTGTTTGGAGTTGTCGTTGTGCTGCGGGATCTCCGTCCGGCGTCCGAAGGTGTCTTCCCGACGGATGCCCGCCTGCTCCACTCTCCCGGGAAGAACGCCGTCCGGCGCCCGAGAACACCCGTCCTGCAGGCGTTCGCATAATTCCTGAGTGAGTTGGTAGGAAATTAGATCCTACTCCATCACACGCTGTTTTGCAATGGTTTGCGTCTCTGCGCCCGAAGCGGATCAAAGCGCGGAGGTCGTCCGTCGATCTTAGCAAAGATGAGGGCCGGGCTGTGGTTGAGATCAGGGCGGAAAGCTCGTCGGAAGTGTCCGGAGGGCCTCAGGCGGACTTGTCGGAGGAAAAGCCGTTGAGGATTCTCGCGAGGAGCGCTTCGGCGAATCGGGCCTCGTCAGGCGTGAGCGAGCGCGTCACGAGGGCGTCGAGTTCGGAGGAGATGCGTTCGGACACGGGGATGAACGCCCTGCCCTTTTCGGTAAGCCTCAGGTTGATGACACGTGAGTCCTCGGCCGAGCGCTCGCGCGCGACGTAGCCCAGATCTACGAGCTTCGTGACGAGGGCTGAAACGGTGGACTTCGAGCGGTGCGTGAGGCGTGAGAGCTCCATCACCGTGGCGGTTTCCTGTTCGGTCAGCACGTGCAGGATGTCGCCGTGGCACGGGAGCAGTTCGCCCATGCCTTCGCGCTTGAGCGACTCGAGAATGAATGTTGAGGTGGCCTCCGAGAGGCGGCCTGCAAGAAAGGGGATGCGGGTGTTTTCCTTCATGAGGCGATGTTAGTTCGAGGGCGAACGAAAGTCAACGAACCGCAGAACGAAAAGGCCCGCTGGAGGCATGAAGCCTGCGGCGGGCCGTGCGCATGACGGATTGGGTGGAATCCGGGCGTCGACTACTTGAGGAGGACGTCCTTGAGGAACTTGTCCTCGGCCTCGCGAGCCTCAGGCTCGTTCATGAGCGTGTGCGGCGCGTCCTTGATGAGGACGATGCGGGCGTTGGGATTGCCCTGGAGCGCCTTGCTGCAGTTGCCGACGGCCTCGTGGTTGCCGAGATAGGGATTGGCCTGCGAGAAGTACTTGTCCTTCGAGCTCATGATGTTGAGGACGGGCATGCCGTCGGGAATTCTCGTCTTGTGCTGGACGACGTGGTAGTTGTTTTCGCACGACCAGGAGAAGATGATGCGGCCCGCTTCGGCGGGTGCGGCTTCGGCGCGCACGTAGCGGGCCACGGCGACTGCGCCTTCGCTCGTGCCTGCGATCACGAACCTGCCGTTGAACCAGGGCTGTTTCGCCAGGAATCCGACGGCCGCCGTGAGTTCGCTCGCACGAAGCGCGTGGATCTTCTCATAGTCCATCGGGTCGATGGGCGAGGTGTAGGTCATGCGGTCGGGGAGCTGGAAGGAGTCGGCCGTGAAGCTTGCGATGCCGAGCTCATCCGCGAGACGCTTCTGGAAGGCCTTGATCTGCGGATTGATGCCGCCCGAGCCGTGCACGAAAATCACGGCGGGCGCCTTTCCCTTCGTTTCGGGCGCGCGGATGTTGATGCCTTCGTATGTCTTGTCGCCCGTCACGGATGCGGGCAGCACCGTCCAGGACTGCGCCATGGCCTCGGACATCGTGCGGTCGGTCTGCACCCAGGCCTTCCCCTTGATCGTGCCCTGCGGCACGTCGGCGGACATGGCGGGCGCGGCGAGCGCAATGAGAAGCGCGGCGGCAAGTGCGGAAATCCTTGTGTTCATGGTCTCTCTCTCCTTGATGAACGTTCGTGCGCACCGGGACTCGGGTCGATTCACCCGTCGTGCTGCAGGCGCATCCTGCCAAGAATAGTCGTATTGCCCGCATTCGGGCGAGCGCCGAAAAACTCTGAAACAACGAGCGGCCATGGGTCGTCGTGGCGCCGTGTCGTCATGCTCAACAACGATAAAGGCCCTCCTTCAGACGGGCTCCCGGATGGACGGGAGCCCGAAGGAGAGCCTTCCGGCATGCTCTGGCCTGCGCCGTCACGATGGGCGGCGCGGGACGGGACGGATCACTTCCCCTGAGCGGCGTTCGTGCCGGCGGTGCGGCCGAAGACCATGCAGTCGGCGATGGCGTTGCCGCCGAGGCGGTTGGAGCCGTGGATGCCGCCCGTCGTTTCACCGGCGGCGTAGAGGCCCGGAATCACCTTGCCGTTGACGTCAAGCACCTGTGCGTCGGCGTTGATCTGCAGGCCGCCCATCGTGTGGTGGACGGTCGGGACCTTCTGGCAGGCGTACCAGGGGCCTTCGGTCATGACCTTGTCGGCCTTGTTGTTGGCGACGAAGCCGAGCGGATCCTTCTTTTCACCGCGTACGACGGCGTTGTAGGTGTCGATCGAGCCCTTGAGGTTTTCGACCGGCATCTTGAGCTTGGCGGCAAGCTCCTCGAGTGTGTCGGCTGCGACGACGCGGCCGAGATCGATCATGTCGCCCACCTTGGCGCCGTTGCGGTCAACCCACGTGAGGCTCGGATAGCGCAGATGGTTGACGAGCACGTAGTAGGTCGAGTCCTTCTGTGCGAAGATGGCCTTGGCGAGGACGTCGCGGGCTGCGCCTTCATTGACGAAGCGGTTGCCGTCCGTGTTGATGAAGACGCGGTTGCGGCCCGACGTGCGGATCATTTCCATGAGGCCCGTGCCCGGCGTGCCGCAGGGATGAACCTGAATGTCGGCCATGCCGATCACGTTCGCGCCGACTTCCTTGCCCATCAGGATGCCGGAGCCCTGGGCGGACTTCTGGAAGTTCGTGCAGCCGATGCTCTTGCCGAGGTCGTAGTCTTTGAAGACGCCCGTGTTGACTTCCTGACGGAGCTTCACGTTGGCGCCGAAGCCGCCGGTTGCAATGATCACGCCCTTTTCAGCCTTGAAGAGCGTGTAGCGGCCGGTCTTGTTGTGCTTGGCAAGCACGCCCGTCACGCGGCCGTCGGCGTCCTTGAGCACGTCTTTGGCTTCAATGTCGGTGATGACCTGCACGTTGGGATGCTCGGCGATGTACTTCTCGAAGACGCGGATGTAGGAGTTGCCCGACGGAGTGGCGGGATAGTGGGAGCGCTGCCAGAGCGCGCCCGTGGCCGTGCCGACCTCGTCCTTGAACTTCACGCCGAGCGATTCGAGCCATTCGACGGCGGGATAGGCGCCTTCACAGAGGTGTTTGACGAGCTCGGGGTTGCCCACGTTGTGGCCGCCCTTGAGCGTCTGGTCGATGTGTTTCGCAACGGAGTCCTCAATGCCGAGCTTGGGCTGGCGGATCGGGTCGGCCGCATTGAGCGCGCCTTCGGAGACGTTCGTCGAGCCGCCGAGAAGGCCGAGCTTTTCGAGCACGATCACGTCGGCGCCCGCCTGGGAGGCGGCGACCGCAGCGGCAAGGCCGGAACCGCCGCCGCCGATGATGACGACCTGCGTCTTCATCGTGTTGGGGAGCGCCTTGTACTCTTCAACATTCTTCTTCAGGTCCTTGAGGTCCTCGGCGGAAACCTTGGCCTGCTTGAGGCATTCGCCCACGGCGTACTTGAGCGCCATCGAGCTGATCGTGGCGCCCGTGACGCCGTCAACGCCGAGACTCTGCTTTTCGAGAATCCTGCCGCCCACCTTTTCAAGGGCGAGCTGGCCGACGCCGATCGTCTCAAGGTTCTTCGACCAGTCGATCTTCTCGATTTTGTGCTTCGAAACCGTGACGGCGACCGTCATGGCGGCATTGTGCGCGTTCACTTTGTAGGTGTAGGTGCCGGGCACGTAGGTGGCGGCGGAAGCGGACATCGAGGCGACGGCAAGTGCGGCGGCCGCGGCGATCGTGGTGAGTTTCATGGTGGTTCTCCTCTTGACTTGCGCGCGCTGCCTGAAGCCGTGGTCAATGGGCGTCAAAAAAAAGTCGGCGCGCAGGCCGGCAAGGCGGCGCTTGAACGCGGAGACCTTGCGCGGTGCGTAATGATGATATCAATCAAAGCTCCGGTGTGATCATAGGGTTAACCCTCGCCTTTTTGACCTGACCGACGAAGTCCGATGGTTGTTTTGAGCCGCGCGTCCGGGAACGCCGTGCCGACGCCTCAGACTGCAGGCCTCATCGTCATCATCCGCATCTTCCGCGTCGGCGTCTTCAGGCTCGTGCATGGAGGGCGCCTGCGAGGGGATCTTGTCGACAAAAGACAGTCTGTTCCCGACCGTTTCCGCCGATTGGGCGGTATTGCCTAGGGAGAGCACCCGAGGCGCCTTGATGGGCGTCGAAGAACAGCGAGAAAGCCTGAAACGACTGTGCCCGAGCCCTTGCGAAGCGCTGAGCGATGAGGCACCATGTGTCTCAAGGGAGGCGCGACCTGTTCCGAGAACGGGCGGCACAAAAACTCCCTGCCAGATTCCTCTTCGTCGAGAGCGGCCCACGGCGCAGTGTTCGACGAGCCTTCAGAGGCCTGCGACGGCATGAGATCCGCGCGGGCCTTTTCGATTGAGTGCAGCCTTCCGGCCCTTTTCCAAGGGCGGAATCGAATCAACAGGCCGGAGGGGATTTCACCAACAAGGCGCGGAATCAGGCATGATGTGAAATGCGGACCGCAGGGGACCGCCTCAACGCCAGGGCCGACCGGCCGGCATCCCCTTCTCCATGCCTTCAGAACAAAGACCAGACGGAGCATCCATGACCGACAGCACGACCAAGAAGCCCGCGGAGCTTGAAAGCCTTCGCGCCGACATCGACCGCAGCGACGAAGCCATCGTCGGCGCACTTCGCACGCGGCTGGGCGCCGTCAGGCGCATCGCCGAGGTCAAGCGCCTTCAGGGCCTTCCCGTCTACGACGCCGTGCGCGAGGCGTCCCTTCTCTACAAGTTGCGCTCCATGGCGGGTTCCGACGTCGAGGGCGTCGCCCTGCCCGTCTACCGCACGATGATGGCCGCGGCCCGCCGCTTCGAGGCCCAGAGTCAGGAGGCGGGGGAAGCCGTCTCCGGCACCGTCACCCTGCGTCTGCGAAGCCCCGCCGACTTCACCGCCGTCACGGAAATCTTCGCCGTGCACGACTACGTGCCTGAAAGCCTCTCCTGGGTCAATCCCGTCATCGTGCTCTCCGCCACGAAGCCCCTGCCCGCCTCCATGGTCCGCGACCTGCGCGAGCACGGCATCCGCATCGAGGCACAGGACGCCTGAGCGCATTCAGCCTGAACGCATACGAAGAGGCCGGCAGGAGACGATCCGCCGGCCTTTTTGATATGGCTGAAAATAAAAGACCCTGACAGGAACCCTATTCTGCGGAGGGGCTTCCCTTGACGCGCTGCCGCCCGCCGCAACAGGCTAAACCCGTTGTTGCTGCGCGAAAAAGGCCGTCCTTCTGGACGGCCTTTCGTCGGCTGATCATTCGGGTCTGCTGCACGCCATGGCGAAGCTTCGCTCGAAGATCTCGCCATCGCGGTCCTCGATCTGGGTGGACGCCTTCGGGTCGATGCGCCCGTCGAAGATGTTGACCCAATTGCGAGAGAGGCGACGCCTGCCGAACAGCTCGCCCTTCATGAAGGGGGCGGCGGTGAGCACGCGCTCGACGGCGCGCAGTCTTCTGCCTTCGCAGTCGACCTCGAATCGGGTCGCGGTCGTGCGGATGTACTTGAACCTGAGGCTCAGCTCCGTGAGGTCCTCAGGATAGTTCATGAGGCCGTACCAGGCGCTTGTCCTGCTGTCGGCCTTCCAGAAGGCCATGACGGTCCCGAACTCCTGACGGCCGACCCAGCCGTCATATTCGACATAGCCGTCGCCATGCATCTTCATCGGAAAGCCCCAGACGGCGATCACGCTCTCAAGAGACGGCATTGCGGGCGCCTCCTGACGGGGAGCGCTCGGGCAAACCTTCACCAACACGTCCTGCTGCGCTTTACCCTGAGGCGCTTCCCGCCCCTCCTCTGCGGCTTCGCAGACGGCGGAGCCGAGGACGGCGAGGCATCCTGCGGCGGCAGCCAGGGTTCGGGTCTTCTGTTCGAATGTCATGGTGAGGTTGTCAAAAAGCTCTTCTGTTTGACTGAGTTCCGACATTTTAGGCACTTTTCCTTAGTCCTGTTTGATTTTTTGCAATGAGAACGCCGTCTTTACGCGACCTTGCGTTGGCTCGGGAACGTTTCGGCATGATGGCCGAGCCGCTGGGCGTAACAAGTCGCTGCCTTTTGACCTCTGTGCCCTCGCCCGACCCGAGCTGATGGTCGAGAGCCTTCCCGAGTCGAACAAGGGCAACCTCACGTGCTTCCCGCGCCCTGACAGGGCCCTCGCTTCAGCCTGAAATTCCGAACCTGCGCCTTCGTCGTACACATGTGAGGCGAAGGCGCTTTTTTGTGCCGAATTGTCTCTGGCACCTGACGGATTTGATCCTGATCAAGCGTTTTAAGCCTCGCCCAAGGGATTTTCGCTAAACTCAGGTCTGGTCAAATTTTTCATACGGCACCTTCTGTAAAAATAAGGACAACCCGCCATGATCTCCCGTCGTGATCTTCTCTGCGCCGGCGCGCTCGCTCCGCTTTCGACGTATTCCTTTGCCGCTCCCGCCTACAAGGCCGGCAAGGAGTACCTGACCGTTCACCCGATGGCCCCCACGCCGGCGGACAAGATCGAAGTCGTTGAATTCTTCGCCTACACCTGCCCGCACTGCCTGCAGTTCCACCCGGTCTTCCATGAGTGGGCGCAGAAGGCCCCCGAGGACGTCAGCATCCGCATCTGCCCCGTCGCCTGGCAGCCGAAGTACCTTCCGTTCACGGACACCTACTTCGCGCTCGAGGCCCTTGGTCTGCTTGACAGCCTGAGCATGCCGTTCTTCGAAAGCATCATCTACCAGACGCGCTCCTACAACTTCGACAGCGCCACCCGCGACATCCATGACTTCATGGTCGAAGCCGGCGTCGACGGCGCCAAGTGGGACGCCACGTTCAACAGCTTCGGCGTGAAGAACAAGTCTCGCAACGCCACGATGCTCTGGAACGCCTACCAGATCGACTCCACGCCTATGGTCGGCGTCGGCGGCAAGTTCACGACCGGCCCCCACCTCGCCGGTTCCCGTCAGGGCACGCCCGCCGTGATCGACTACCTCGTCGACCAGATGCGCACGCTCAGGAAGTAATTCCGAACGTCATTTCCGCAGTCCTCACGGACCTGTATGAACGCCTCCGACGTCACCCGACGCGGAGGCGTTTTGTTTGAGGCTGAAACTGTGTTTGAGCGGTAGAAATCGTGTTCATTCTAGTCTGTGAGGGCCTTTGGATTCCTGATTTCTTCATCAGACGTGCGGACATGAAGCGCGCCCGTCGAATCCTCAACCCAATCTTCAATGAAGGAAACCAGGCCATGACCACGACCCGCATCAACGCGACTGCCTCGGCACCATGGAAATTCCCGACGACCGCTACTACGGCATTCAGACCAGTCGGATGGTGAAGGTCTCAGGGTGCGCCCATCTTCCCGTCATCTTTTATCCCGGCATGCACCGTGCGCTCTTTCGCATCAAGAAGGCCTGCGCGCTCGCCAACGCCGAAATCGGTGCCCTGAAGCCCGAGATTTCGCGAGCTGTCGTTGAGGCGTGCGACCGCGCGCTCGCGGGCGAATTCGACAAGGAATTTCAGCTCGACATGTGGCAGGCCGGCGGCTACACCTGCGTCAACATGAACGTGAACGAAGTGATCGGCAATGCCGCCAACGAAATCCTCACGGGTCGCAAGGTCAGGACGCCGTGCACCCGAACACCCATGTGAACAAGGCCCAGTCGACGAACGACACCATTCCGTCCGCCACGCACCTTGCCGTAGCGTCTGAGCTCGACCGCATCATTGAAGGCGTCGAGGCGCTCGGCGACGTCTTCGCCGCGAAGGCCGAGGCCTTCAGGCACGTCGTCAAGGTCGGCCGCACCTGCTGGCAGGATGCGCTCCCGCTCACGCTCGGTCAGGAGTTCGGCGGCTATGCCGCCCTGATGCGGCGTCTGGCCGGCAAGCTCCGTGCCGTGCGTCCGGAATGCTTTGAGATCTGCATGGGCGGCTCGGCCGTCGGCACGGGGCTCGGCGCTGATCCCGGCTACATGGACGCCTTCTACCGCCACCTTTCCGACATCTATGGCGAAGAGGTCCGCCCGACGGCGTCTCTCTTTGACGGCCTGCAGAACGCAGACTTCTTCGTGACGGTCTCGGGGCTCGTCAAGGAAGTCGCGACCTCGCTCTCCAAGATCGCCAAGGACCTGCGCCTCATGAGCAGGGCCCGCGCTCGGGCTTCATGGAGGTCCGGCTCCCCGCCCTGAGTCCCGGAAGCTCCATCATGCCGGGCAAGATCAACCCGACGGTTCCCGAGATGGTGATCCAGATCGCCCACCAGGTTGTCGGCAACGACGTCGCCGTCTCCATGGCCTACGACGAGGGCGAACTTGACCTCAACGTCTGGGACGCCACCTTCTACAAGTGCCTCTTCGAGAGCATGCAGCTCGTCGGCGACGAACTCGTCATCCTGAGGCGCGACTGCGTCGAGGGCATCGTCGCCTGCGAGGATCGCTGCCGCGCCGAAGCCGAAAGCTCCATAGCGCTCTCGACCGTCGTCGCAGCCACCTTCGGCTACCCCGAGGGCGTGAAGGTCGCCCAGTACTGCGAAGAGCACGGCGTCACCGTGAAGGAGGCCGTCCTCGCCATGGGCCTTCTCAACGAGGCCGACGCCGACCGACTCATCGATCCCATCCTCATGACCGACCCCGAGGCCATGGCCCGCGCCATCGCCGAATTCAGGGCGCGCATCGACGGCTGATGACGTTCGACTGAGAGAAGACCAAGTGTCCGGGCCCCTTCGGGGAGGTGATGCATCACTCTCCGGAGGGACCTTCTTCTTTTTTAGAAGTCCCGATCGGGACTTTTATTCTCGAGATTGGACATAGGTCAAATCATGCAAGGGAAAATTTACACTTCCCGCTTCCAGGGGCGCCGGCGCGCCCTTTTTGAGTCCTCATGACAGCCCTCGATAGAGGGCTGAGAGACGCCTTCGGGGACCGTCATCCGCCTGGTCGTACTGCAGTTGCCTCCCTGTGGATGTTCTGCAAGCGACTGTCATTCAGGCGCTGTGAGGAGGCCTTCCTTCTCATATGTTTTGAAGGGACCTCCTGACGGCATACTTGTCCCCGATTTGTCTCAATCAGCCGGATTCGGGCGGGCGAGCAGGCTCATTTACGGCTCCACTTTTGCGTACCCTCGTCTTAGTGAATTCTCTCATGGGTTCAGAAGCTGTCGTTTCTGTTATGAGAAGAGAAACGCTAGGGTAATCCCCTTACGCAAGGAAGGGCAAAGTAGTGCAATCTTCTCAAGAGGTTGTCCGATCCACCTGCCTCCGGTGACGGGACATCCTCACGCGCTCCGTCGGCACTCTTCCTTTCGACTGAGCTGCGTCCCTCCCCACCATCGGGAGGGCAGCCTGCTCGTGAAGCACGGCATCATTTGGCCCGGCGCGACTCCAGTCAAGGCGCCGGGCCCTTTTTTTGCGTTAGGGATCGTCAATGAGAACGTACTCCCCCTTTCGACGCGTAAAAGTAGTCTTCGCAGAAGTTGAGCAACGCCATAAGTCAGTAACGCGTCGTCCCCATAACTGTTCTTGAGCAGTCTGTTGCTAGACTTGTGTCGACTTCTCCTTCCTCCTAGAGGATGATGAAGCTCTATTAGGCACATTCATCTGCTTAACTTTTATATATTGCATAATAAATCTTAAAGAGGTGGAGATTTATTATACTTAAGGTTCCTAGCTATTTATTTTTTAAGGCTTCTGCCAATTTTTTTCGGATATAGTTCGCTTATGGCAAAGCATGATGTATTTAGAATGTAACCCCTCTGTTCATCAACTACCATAGAGCATTGTTTTTTCAAAAAGCTTTCGAGTTCCTTATGCGTAATTTCGGCATCTACTAAGGTAATCTTTTCAATAAGTTTAAATTTATCTATATGTTGCTGTATTGCTCGTGCGATCAAAGATGGCGGGTTCGCGTTGAAAATCCTGAACCCTTCCTCAGATACGTTTTTCTTGTAGCAACTCAGGTTTTTAACAGAAAATTTTGAATTTGAAAAGTTAACGTCAGAAATGCCTTCTCGATAACACCCTTTTTCGATGTGATAAAAGCTCTCAACCATTGGGTAGTTGATGTAGAGCTTGCCGTAATCAGAAGGGTCTGAAAAATGGGAGTGAAGTTTGATCAGTTTCTCTCTGGAATATAAAGGATCCTGTGGATCCATGTCGAAAATCAGATAAATTTCGGAGAAGTTTTTCTTGAGTCGCTCTTTTTCGGATGATTTCAACCTGGTACAGTGTTCCAATAAGACTTTCCGTAAATCTAGCTGGTCATATCGACAATGGTAGGATTCGTAGCAGTCATAAAGTTGATATATGTTGGTTTTAAACTCAACGATTTCAACTTTCTCCGAGCAAAATCTATTAAAGAGTTTCTTTAAAAGGTCGCCCTCAGAGACTCCTTCGGTAACCAACAATATCTGCCTAACCATTGAATTCACCACTCAAGTACAGCTTTTCTAAATTGTTACCCAACCTGAGCTCTCTTTCCGTAAGATTGGCGAAGGAATTCAAAGTTCCATTTTTCATCATAAAACAGACGTCTGGTCGTACCAGATCATGATTTAGCAAACCTGTGTTGTGAGTCGTAACGATGGTCTGGCACTTTATTTTTTTAAGCTGTCTTAAAATGTCTTCAGAAATTGCGTAGTGATAGAAGGCATCAAATTCATCCATGTACAAAAATGAGACATTGTTAAGGAAGTGCTGCCAATAGAAATATACCGCTAATGCCAAAGTACCACTCGAAGCAGTTGCAAAAAAAGGAAGATTCTGTACGTGCGAAAAATACAAATCCTGCTTACCAGTGGGATCCTGTTTAACTACGATGTTCTCGCTGACTTGTTTTTTGTTTAGAAATTGCTGAAACTCTTTGAGAAGATCATTTTTGATGATGAACTCAGAGATACTAGCGCTTCCTGAATGGTAGCCCATGTAATTATTATTTTTGTCGACGCGTCGGAACCAAAGCATTTTGCTAACGAAGTCCATAAGGGCGCGTACAGGAGACGTGTTCGGTAATGCAGAATTGTTCGCTATGTATCTCAACAACGAGAGGTCGGAGTCCATGTATGACAAATTCAAGCTGCCGACTTTAATTTTGGAAAGGCCGGAAGTGTCAATTTTGTCGCGTAATCTTTCAAAAACAAGCTCGTTATCGATTGTTAATTTTTCAGTAATGATTGTGCGTGAATCGGTTTTGGTGTACGAATAAACAACCTCTTTAGTATTGAACAAAAAAGTGTAGGTAAATTCAGCAGGACTTTCTGGGGTGTCGGCGTTCAAATAATATGAATAGGCGTCAGCTTGTGTCATCTTGTCCACAAGATGTTGGACAATATCAAAAATGGCGAAGCCAAGATTACTTTTGCCAGAGGCGTTTGGGCCATAGACCACTGCTGTTTTAATCAGAGGTTTTTTATGCCTTGTGATGCAATCCTTTTGGAAGGAATAATCTCGGACATCGGCGAAGTCCATTTGTAAATGCTTGAATTGTTTAAAATTTTTGACTTCAAACTTCTTGAGCATGACGGTTCTCTTGGGGGCGACGGTGGGAAAAAAACGAGCAGATCTATGATAAACGCTCTCGCTTCTCTTGGGAAGAAGCTACCGTAAAAAAATTACGGCTACCTGAACACTCTTGCTTTGGTGACGAGTCGGGGTCTGTTTTTTTACTGAGCCACAAGGAAGAACCCGTAGCGCTAGTTGCTTGTGAAGGTACAGCTCGTCAAGATACGCCTCTCTAATCCATGTCCACTTCTTCCGCGCTACACCTCGTGTTGGTGTGTCAGCAATTTCAAACTAAAGGCCGCACGTCCTTTCGGAGCCGTGCGGCCTTGGTCAATGCGCTTGCGGGACGCTGGGTCCCCGCCACTTCTTAGAAATGGTAGGAAACGCCAGCGCCGAAGCCGTAGGCAATGTCGCCGTCAACCATCGGGCTGTCCTTGATTTCCTTGGAGAGGGAGCGGACCGTGCCTTCAGCGTAGACGCTGAACTTTTCGGAGATGCGGTAGTCGCCGATCAGACGGAAGTACGGGGAGACGCCTGCATCGGCGCTGTAGGCGTCGAGGCCGCTGCGCTTGGATTCGGCGTGGGAGACGCCGTAGTAGTAGTCGTTGAACTTTTCGCTCGTGAAGAGAACGCCGACCTGCGGGGTGACGCCGAAGCCGGCCACGTCGAAGCGCTTCATCCAGCTCACGTCGCTCATGAAGCCCTCGGACTTGCCGGAGATGTCGGCGCCGATGCTGGCCGTGATCTGGCCGAGCTGGCTGCGCCAGGCGTACGTGACGTTGGCGAAGAAGGATCCGTCGCGGTCGTCGAGCTTCTTCATCCGGGCGTCGTCCGAGTCACCGGCGTCAAAGCCGAGTCCCATGTAGGAGACGCCGAACATCAGGCGGTGGGCGTCGGTCTTGACGAGGAAGCCGCCGGCTTCGAGACCCTTGAAGTAGAAGTGATCGGTTTCAACGTCGACTGCGGGGATCGGCCAGACCTGAGCGTCCGTGTCGCGGTAGCCGCCGTCCCAGACGTGAACGCCGAGACCGGCGGAACCGGTGAATTCGGCGTGGGCGGGAACGGCGAAGGCGGCGCACACGGCGCCGAGAACGGTGGCGGTCTTGAACTTGCTGGCAAGCTTCATGATGAGTGTCTTCTTTTGTGGTTTCTTGTGGATTTGAAAACCTAAACCCCTGTCGCACTGCGTCAGGGAGGAATTGGCTGAATGAACGTTTGTTCAGTGAGGCGACACTATACAGCAACGGCGCCTCTCGTACAAAGACGACGAAATGCCGAGAACGCCCTTCCCCCGCTCGTGAAGCGCCTTCGGCTTCACGTTGACTTCAGTGGGAATCACATATCGGACGTCTTTCCCTCTGCGAGAGGCTCTGGCAGTAGATCGGCCTGTTTTCAGCGACAGTCCGGATCCTGAAACTAAGGGATTACCCTAGCTTGCGCAATTCCTGCTTGCGGAGTGACTTTTTTGCCACACGTCCAATTCAAGAACTTTGGGCAAGTCGTTGAGAGAAACGGGCAATGACACCAAAGCCGTGAGGTGCAGAATTCCCTGCATGAAGGCGGACGGGCCGTGTGACGGAGCCGTCCGCAACGCACATCACGAACAAGGAGACCGGATCATGCAGTCCTTCGCCTACAATTCACCCACGAAGCTTCATTTCGGCGTCGGCGTCGGCGCTGTGGCCGACCACATGGCTGACGAACTGACCTCAAGCGGCTGTAAAACGGCGCTCGTCGTCACGGGCGGCGGCAGTGTGCGCCGCAACGGGGCGCACGACGCAGTCCTCAAGGCTCTTGAAGCTGCGGGCGTTCGCGCCGTCGAGATTTCGGGCATCGAACCCAATCCGCGCGTGACGTCGGTTGAACGCGCCACTGCCCTCTGTCGCGCTGAAGGCGTGGATCTCGTGGTTGCCGTGGGCGGCGGCTCGACGATGGACGCCTCGAAGGCGATCTGCGCGGCGGCCGGACATGACGGTCCCGCCTGGGATCTCGTGCTCGACAACAGTCTCGTCACCGATGCCTCGCCCCTCATGACGGTCAACACCATCGCCGCCACGGGGAGCGAATACGACAACAGTGCGGTCATCTCGAACATCGAGACCAACGAGAAGCTTCCGCTCGCGAGCGACCTGCTCTGGCCCGTCGTCTCCTTCATCGATCCGGCCTATACGATTACGGTTCCCGCTCGCCAGACCGTTGCGGGCTCATGCGACACCATGAGCCACTTCATGGAACAGTACTTCGTGAAGGACATCTCGCCCGTCGCCGAAGGTCTCATCGAAGGCATCCTGCGCACGGTGATCCGCAACACGCCTGTCGTGCTCGAAAATCCCGGCGACCTTGACGCCCGATCCGAACTTCTCTGGGCGAGCACGCTCGGCTGCAACGGCATCGCTGCTCTCGGCTCTCAGGCCTCGGGCTGGCCCTGCCACCCCATCGAGCACGAGGTGAGCGCCAGGTACGACATCACGCACGGCATCGGTCTGGCGTTCCTCACGCCGAGGCTTCTGCGCTATTTCCTTGAGAAGGCCCCTGAGTTCCTTGACCGCTTTGCGGGCTTTGCCGAGCGCGTCATGGGCCTTCGCGCCGACGAGTTTGATTCTTGCGAGGCGCTCGCCGAGGCAGGTCTTGTGAAGCTCGATGCCTTCTACAAGTCTGTCGGGGTGCCCGCCGCAGGCCTTGCTGAGCTCGGCATCGACAACACGCACTTCGAGGCCATGGCCGAGCACGTCGAGAAGCACTGGTTTGCGCCGCTTGAAGCCTTCCCCGTTCCGTTCACCAGGTAGGACGTCGTGGAGGTGCTGAAGCGCAGCCTCTGAGAAGCTTGAAGATTTGAAGAAGCTCCCGCCCTTTTGTTCAATCGGTTCGGTGGGCGGGAGCAATGGAAACGCCGCCGGCGGAGAGTATCCGCGGCGGCGTTTCTCATCCCCCATGTTGAGCGTCTTACCCCATAGCGAGCTTACGTTACGCAACCCCCTCTTCCCATATAACCTGAATCAAGTTGTCCCTTGTGACTCAGCTGTATCGATCTGGCGCCGCGTGCTTCTTGACGCGCCACCCTGAGCGCGGGCGATCTCCTTCGGAGATCCGCCGAGCAGGCGAGCGCGTTGCACCAGATAAGCCTCCAGGACATTCGCCGTCGCTCGGGCTGGCTGAATGATTCGCCCCTTTCATTCAACTGGCTGTGTTCGATCCCAATATCGGAAGATCTCGTAAGACCAAAAGTGTCTCCAAGGTAACTAATGTTTAGCGAACGGTAGTTTCGCAGCGAAGAAGTGAGTAAACTAGATGCTGATAGTAGCCTTAACGACACTTTTACTATGAAAGATAGACCTGCTGATCCTAGTACCAACGTGTTCCCAGCGATTTTTTGGGACAGAATCAAGGGACACCGGAAAGCCCTAGGTTTGACTCTCGACGACTTGGCTCGTTCAACAGGGGTCTCCAAGAAGAGTTTGATCAGGTTGGAAAAGGGAGAAGACGTCAAACTCAGCACCCTTATACGAGTCCTTGATAGCCTTCAACTTTCTGTAGATTTTGCGGTCGGAGTTCGAGTACTTGAGCCGTTGCCGAAAAATCTAAAGGTTAAGCCCTTGACTGAGGAAGAACAATATGGATGGTTCTGAAATTAAGGTAATGTTTGGCAGTCGTGAGGTCGGACGAATTTTTGAAAGCTCTAATCCGCTTACTCTTTGCTTCAAATATTCGCAGGAATGGAGTCTTTCAGGCTTCCCCTTGTCTCCGTCCATGCCACTTAATGGTATGTTTAGCGATGAAGTGGCAACATTTTTTTTTCAAAATACCTTACCGGAAGGAAAGGCACTCACAATCTTGTCTAAGCATGCAAGACTACCCGAGTCTTCAGTTTTAGGGCTTTGCCTTTACATGCGTAATGATCTGGTTGGCGCTATTCGATTAGAAAATAAAAACTTCCCGCAACAGCCACGTTCTTTTAGAGCAGTTACTTTCGAGGAGTTGGCAGAACGACTCGATTCTATTCGTCGATATCCTATAACTGTTTGGGATGGCCGACCTCGCCTTTCTCTCGCCGGATGTCAGGAAAAACTCAACGTTCTCAAGTTTGACAATCATTTCGGTTTAGCTGATGGTCCTGATTTTTGCTCTGATCGCATATTGAAATTTGAAGCTGGTTCTATTCCCAATCTCCTTCTTAACGAGTTTTTGTCACTAAGGCTAGCCAGAGAGGCTGGATTCGTTGTTAATGATGCTCGTCTTATCTCTATTCCTCGC
>OCHM01000390.1_pt1 | contig 30780 bp, 25 predicted proteins | sample 1538901 | NCBI WGS metagenome assembly OCHM01 (sample SAMN04571734, study PRJEB22368) | human gut metagenome | biome: human gut; material: stool | host: Homo sapiens | place: Luxembourg | collected 2012-11-08 | reverse complement strand
TATTATAAGAACTGTGTTAAACTATTATTATTATAGCCTGACACAGTTTATTTTACACTCTCGAAGGATGGGCTGTTTGTTGTTTGGAAAACGTTGCTAAGGTTTTAGATAATTTGCGTAAGCCTATTAATTCAAATGAGAGAAATTCACGTATTGCGAATAAACACGAAAATGAACTTTTTCCTTATTATGGCGCAACTGGTCAAGTTGGATTTATTGACGACTACCTTGTTGACGGAACATTTCTTTTACTTGGAGAGGATGGCGCTCCATTCCTTGATAAATATGCAATCAAATCATATCCAATTAAAGGCAAATGTTGGGTGAATAATCACGCACATATTCTGGATCCACAATGTGACTTTGATTACTTGATATACTATCTCAACCATGTAGATTACAAAGATTATGTAAATGGAAGCACACGACTCAAATTAACCCAAAGCGATATGCGCTCCATAATTATTCTGTTACCTCCATTAACAGAACAGAAGCGCATATCAGTTAAGGTTAAATATTTGTTTAGATTATTAGACTCTATTGCTTGTAACCTATAAGTTCACAGCTATCTTATCAAGGATTGTGAATGTTTTGTTTATGGCATTTACAATCCTTTTTTGTTCTTCGTATGGAGGAATAGGCACATTGATAGCCTTGAATAACTTTTTGTTCAGGTGTGGAATGGCTGAACCGACCTTATTCTCTCTTAGCGTCTTTCGATGCAGGTTTATTACTTGTAGAACATAGTCGGTGTACATTTCTTCATGAATGGAAAGTTGCTTGAACGTGCTACCTTGATAGCCATCTACTGGCGCACGAAAAACTTCTCCAGAGTTTTCACCATCCACTAAAATCAGTAAAGTGTTTGCAGCTGTATATTTGCCTGACGTTAATACTTTAGCTTCTCGTTCTCCACGCAGATACTTCACATCAAGATTTATTCTTTCGATGCCATTTTGCTTCTCTCCATCTACCAAAGCACATAGTGTTTGCATGGGTGTAATCACCCATCCTTCGGGCAACTTCTGATAATGCCCGTTATCAGATGTAATCTCAGCCTTGGGATTAATGCGCTTGAGCAGTTCACTTGCTGGCTCGTCCGTTGGGTCTTGGGGTACGAGTTTGCCGTGAATAGCAAGGTCGAGAACTTTTGTTTTTGCAAATTTAATATTTGCTTGCAAATTAACTTTGCTGTGTTCAATAATATCAATTAATGCAAACCAATGCTCTATCTCTAACACTATACGTTTTTGTTCTTCATATGGAGGAAGTGGAAATTTTGTACTTGCAACTTTATCCGAGTTTAAGTTTGTTACAACACCACCGCTCGCAACATTAGTAAATTGTTCAAAAGCAAATGACGACGAAAGTAAGTAGTATAAGAAGTCTGATGTATACACTTTACCTAAGGGAGAAATAACTAACCAGCCATCATGAATACATCCATCAACATTTAGGATGTATGGGCGTCCAAAGCTCATGGAATTGGTAAGTAAAAAATCCCCTTTATGAACCATTCTTGATTTTTTAACGCCTTCTGGTATTATTTTCTCTTTTACAGAATCTATATATTTACCATCTTTTTTAGTGTCACCAATTTTAATCCAGTTAATACCATTAGTTGCATCAGTTAAATAGTCTTTAATTGGACGAGGTGATCCACCTCTTGCAATTTCATTTACACTTCCAAGTTCACACCACACCCACGAACTCGGCACTTCAAACGGCACATTCTCATAATGCGGCTTATCAGAAGTAAAATAAAAAGTCTTGGCAACTATAATTACCAAGACTTTTCATCATTCGTTTTTATCAAGTTCCTTTTGTATTTTATCACAATCATAATGATTGTCCAAATAGAACTGAACTGCATCTATTAATCCTGCAAATGCAGCAATAACAGTTGGAGGTTGGTTTGCCTCAATTGCGACATCTTCAAAATAATTTTTTGCACGCTGAAGCTTAAGTACTGCTTGGTGGTTATTTTTAATTTCTGTCATTTTTGTATGAATTTTAATCGGTATGCCTCACTCTTACCTCATTGTTATTATTTTGCTCTAATGTGAGGGAGCAAATTTACAATACAAAGATAGCATATTTATACTATATATGCAAATATTTCTTGTATAAATATACGCTTTAATACATAATTGTCTTTTCCGTATTAAACACACATACATATCTTTGCCCTAAAAAGTAAGATATGAGCGATTTTTCATACTATCCGCTATACATTCATCATTTAATCATACCCATCTAAGTCCACTCTCTTGTCCAATAACAAACATTTTATCCATTACAGAAGTTTTTCAGAAACATTTATACTTTTATTGATTATTATGACTACCTTTGCTTTACTCTTTAAACCTAAATTATTATACAAAGAATATGAGCAAAAAGAAGAACTCAATTAAGTGTACATTCTTCGGATTTACGATGGCTGAAACAAAAAGAAACAAAATAATAAGATTCCTAAAGAAGAATAACTATGATTTTGAGGAGACGTATGACTATAAAATTATAGTCCGGAACATAATATTTGAAGGGTTTTATTGCAAAAAAGTTAAGTTGGATTTTTTTCGTGAGGCCATTTGGAGCATTGATGCTGATTTGGGTGTTTTTGAAGACGAAAATCTTTTCAAAAGCACATATGACAAGCTAAGTACAACCTTTAACAATAAATATGGAAACTACTGTATTATAAAAGATGATTTAGTATGTGCATATGAAGATGAAGACATGATTTGTGAATTCATTTGCAGAGATAAGCAAATCACCTTTTCTTACATCGACATGAATGTGGAAATAAAGACATCAAATATATTGAAAAAGCATCATTGGCGTCTGATATTAGAAAATAATATTACAGCTCCAAAAACAGGTGTTTATTTGTTAGCAATCAGACATGATTATGATATTTCATATGAGTGTCACAAAATGAAAGAAGGTGATTCCTTTTATGGTGTTGTAGGAGCTTCTACAGCTGCCCCAACTGATAACTTCGTACCTGTTGCATATCACTTCTTTAAAGAATTTGTTGATTCTAACAGCATTTCTAAGTCATCGTGTATAACCGATAGCTCATGGCGTCAATGCGTCTTTGATTCAGTATCAAGAGGATTGAGGGTTGTAGCATTTACATTAAATGGATTTTTGATGTATGGTATAAGTGAATATAGTGTTTTTTTCTTTGAAAAAGAAGAATCTTTTACATACAAAGATACTCATCTATCTCCATGCTGGGGCGATGAGAAGAATCAGCAAGATATAAAAATACTTGCTTATCATTACATCGAGTTTTTTGGAGATGATGGTTTGTCGTATTGGTGGTGCAAATACCATAAGATACATTCCGATGAAAATGAAAAGTGATATTACCTAATTAGGCAAACAGGTAGTGTAAACTGAACTGTGTCACGGCTCTGTTTACACTACCCATAGATTGGCTTGTTGAAAATTACAAAGAATAAATAGAAGATACGGCACTTTATTTTTGTGCCGTATCTTCTATTTTAAATTTTTATGTTGAGGTTTATGTTTACTTTGAATTTAAACCTACAAACAATTATGATATAAAATATAATTGAAAATATATCCATATCTTTTTATTATTAAATTAATAAAATAGACATGGCTCGTAGGCTCGATCTCATCAAAGACTTTCTTTGACGATGCAAAGATACTATTTTTTGTTTAAATGGCAAATTAATGTCTTTTAAAAATTGTATTTAAGATGATACTTTCGCAGTATGGAAGCATTTTTTCGTATATCACTCCCCAAAGATTGGCAGTCCTTATCCGACAGCCAACTCTTCTTTTTCTTCCGTCTGCTCTCGCACGACTTGCAGATTGAAGAAATTCTCACCGTCTGCCTATTCAAATGGGCTGACCTCCGACTCCTATGCCGCACCGCTAACGGCTCATACCTCGTCAAGCAGCGCCACCGACCGAAGCAGGAAGCCACGCTTACTCTCCTGCAGATCCAGTCTGCCACAGCAGCCCTTGACTATCTAAGGACATTCCCGACATTCCCGACTCGCATCACCAAGATAGGCAAGGCGCGTCCGCTCGAAGCCGACTTCCAACGTATCCCATTCGCCACGTTCATATCCTGCGACAACTATTACCAGGGTTTCCTGCAAACGAAGGACGAGGAGCGTTTGAAAGACCTCACGCTGCTTCTATATCCACGCATCAAGCCTCGCTGCCTGACACGCCCGATTCTCTACTGCGCCTTCTACTGGTTCGCATCGCTGAAGCAATACTTAGCCCGACTGTTTCCGCACTTCCTGCAACCGATGTCAGCCAACGAGCAGAACCTACTTGGCTACACACCGCCCATCAGCGAGATGCTCCGCCAAAGTATGAACGCACAGATTCGTGCCCTCACCGGTGGCGACATCACCAAAGAAGACGCAGTATTAAACATGGACACATGGCGAGCGCTCACAGAACTTGATGCCAAGGCAAAAGAAGTTGAAGACATTAAACGACAAACGAAATGACAGACAATAACATCAATTGGGATGCCACAGCCTTCTTCGCATCCCTCACCGAAAAGAACAAGTTCGCAAAGGCTCACGACTTCGTCTTTGCCCGGAGCTCCGGACTCGACGGCTTCGAGGAAGTCCTGCAGCAGCTACAGTTCGCCACCGCCATTGTCGCCGTCAGCCAGGGCTACATCGTATGCTTTCCGTTGTGGTAGGGAAGCGTAATATACAGAAAAAGAGGACATTACGTAAAGTAATATCCTCTTCTCTTATTTTTATTCGTTAGAAATTCTCATGGAGCTTTAAAACTCTATTTGAACTCTGTGTGACTCCGGCAGGATTCAAACCTGCAACCTTCTGATCCGTAGTCAGATGCTCTATTCAGTTGAGCTACGGAGCCTCCTAATATTAAGCAATTAGGCTTGTTCCTTAATTGCGAGTGCAAAGGTACGCATTTATTTTGAAACTCCAAAATATTTGCGCACCTTTTTTGTGGTTTTCTTTAATTTTTCTTCTTTCCGAGCGACTTTAGCCAGTTTAATGGCTTTTTAAGGATAGTTGTAAGTGTGGTTGGCTGTTTTATAGCTGGCACATTGGGAGTGGATTTTGCTGTGGTGCTCTTTCCATTCTCCTTTCTATCCTGCTTGCGATTCTGATTTGAACGGCGTGAAGCGTTGTCCTTACGCTGGCGACGTTGCTGATTGTTACGTTTTGTCTGTCCGCCATCACGGTTAGGTTGTTCGTTGTTTTGCTTTGCCTGTTCGCCATCACGTGCATCACGTTCATTGCGTCTCTTGGCGTTATCGCCCTTGTTATTGTTTGCATTGCTTTCTTTGGCTTCATTCTCCGCCTGCTGATTGTTGCCGCCTTCTGCATTGGCAGGCTTGCGGTTCGGCTTGCGTCTGCGCTTCTTTTGCGTAGTGGGTTGTGTGCCGTTCGGAGTAGTTGTTTCTGCAACGGTCTCTTGAGTATTTGTGGTCTGTGGCGTTTCTGTAGCAGAAGTCTCGTTATTGTTCTGCTCCTTTACGCTGTTCTTCTTTCTGTTGTCGCGGCGCTTGTTATTGTCGCCCTGCGATCCATTGGTTTTAGAGTTGTTTCTTGGGCGTTTTTCGTCGCGTCCCTTTCCGCCTCTGCCTCTTGAGCGTGGGGCGTTGTAGTCGGGAGTCTCTCCAAGACCTTCGGGCAGTTCGTTCTTGTCGACAACACGTCCGAGGAATTTCTCTATTTGTTTGAAGCTGCTGATTTCGTCTTCGCTTACGAATGTGATAGCGATGCCGTCGCGTTGTGCTCGTGCAGTACGTCCTATACGGTGGACGTAGTCTTCTGGGTCGTGGGGCACATCGAAGTTTATGACCATGGCGATGTCGTCGATGTCGATGCCGCGAGCCACGATGTCAGTAGCCACGAGAACGTCAATTTGTCCGGTCTTGAACTTGTAAAGAATCTCGTCGCGTTCTGCCTGTTCAAGGTCTGAGTGCATCTCACCAGAGTTAATCTTCATCTGCTGCAGGGTGCGGTTGATAGCCTTCACCTTCTGCTTTTTGCCTGAGAAGATGATTACGCGGTTTAGGTCGCCTTTGCGGAACAGGTCTTTTACGATACCTATCTTCTGTGTTTCGTAGCAGACGTATGCGCTCTGTTTGATTTTCTCTGCAGGCTTGCTCACTGCAATCTTTACCTCTACGGGGTTTTTCAGCAGACTTTTTGCGAGTTCTTCAATTTTTTCGGGCATTGTAGCCGAGAACATGATAGTCTGGCAAGTGGCAGGCAATTTGCTTGCAATCATCTTGATATCCTCAGAGAATCCCATGTCGAGCATTCGGTCTGCTTCGTCGAGAACGAAGAAGCTCACCTTGCTAAGGTCGGCAGAGCCGAGAGAGATGTGGCTGATAAGGCGTCCGGGCGTGGCTATTACCACATCGGCACCCATCTGGAAGCTCTTCAGTTCCTGATCGTAGCGGTTGCCGTCGTTGCCACCATACACAGCCACGCTGCTCACGCCGTTGAGGTAGTAGCCGAAGCCCTGCATAGCTTGGTCTATCTGTTGTGCGAGTTCGCGTGTCGGGCTCATGATGACGCAGTTGATGGCATCGTGCGGATAGCCACCGTCGTCGAGTTTTGAGAGTATGGGGAGGAGATAGGCTGCAGTCTTGCCCGTACCTGTCTGCGCCACACCAAGGAGGTCACGACCTTCGAGGATAGGCGGAATACATTTCTCTTGTATTGGTGTGCACTGATCAAAGCGCATATCATATAATGCGTCAAGCACATTGTCATTGAGTTGTGTTTCGTCGAAATACATATTATGTTATTATGGGTTTTAAATTTTTAATTAGGGGCTTTTTTATAGCAGAAATACGCAACGATTGCAAAGATGAAGTTCGGAATCCATGCAGCCAAAATAGGTGGCGTATTGGCATTGATGGCAAATGTAGACGATACTGTTTGTAGCATGATATAGCCGAAGCTCAAGGCGAGTCCCATGCCGAGATACATGCCCATTCCTCCTTTGCGTTTGCGCGATGATAGCGACAGACCGATGGTGGTCAGGATGAACGATGCGAACGACGAAGCTATTCGTTTGTGGTATTCCACTTCGTATTGTACAACGTTGCCGTTACCGCGATTTTTCTGTTTGCCGATATACTCTTTCAGCTCCGGATTGGTGAATGTTTCTTGCTGTCCTTTCGAGTAAACGAGATCGGTTGGCTCCATCTGTATGATGGTGTCGCGCTTTATTCCGCTTGTGATATGTTCGCGTAGTCCGCGCAGCTCACGTATCTTCCAGTTGGAAAGAGTCCAGTGGTACTTTGAGTCGGAGATGGTGTCGTACTGGATATCCATTGCCGTAAGATGGCTCACGAGTTTCCTGTTCTCAAACTTGTCGAGAGAGAAGCCATATCCACATTTTTGATTGTTGTCGTAATGCTGTATATACGCAATAGTGCCTTTGTCCACTTGCAGCATAACGTTCTCTGCCGATGTGTTCTTCTTTTTGTTTTTGTACATAGTCTCGAAGTTCTGTCTTATCACCGTGCCGTGTGGAATGACGTATGCACTGAGGAAGAACGAGAGTGTAGAGATGAGTACGCACGAAATCATGTAAGGGCGCATGAGGCGTTTGAACGAAACTCCTGCAGCAAGCATGGATATGATTTCGGAGTTTGAAGCCAGCTTGGATGTGAAGAAAATTACCGCGATGAATACGAATAGCGGGCTGAACAAGTTGGCGAAGTAAGGCACGAAGTTGGCATAATAGTCAAATACGATAGCCTTTAGCGGTGCGTGGTATTGAGTGAACTTTACGAGGTTCTCGTTCACGTCGAACACGATACTGATAGAGATGATCAGTATGATAGAGTAGATGTACGTGCCGATGAACTTGCGTATGATATACCAGTCGAGAATGCTGATATAGTGAAATGGGTTTATCACGTTCAAGACACGGAGAAAGCGCAGCTTGTGGCATAACCATGCCCAAGCTGTGCGTATTCCTTTAGTCTTTCTGCGTACAGTCTGCTGCAGATGTAGCAGTTTGTGTAAACGCCTGATGTTTTTTATTTTCATTTAAATTCTTCTTCCGAGGTTGTCTATAACGCTTGCTTTCCATTGTACGAAGTCGCCTTGCTCAATATGTTTGCGTGCGTCAGTGACCAGTCGTAGATAGAAAGCCAAGTTATGAATGCTTGCAATCTGCATAGCCAACAACTCCTGTGCTTTGAAGAGGTGGTGTAGATAAGCCTTCGAGTGTATGCGGTCGATGTCGCATCCGTCTGGGTCAATCGGCGAGAAGTCCTGCTCCCACTTCTTGTTGCGTATGTTTATTGTGCCCTCGTAGGTGAAGAGCATCGCATTGCGTCCGTTGCGGGTAGGCATCACACAGTCGAACATATCCACGCCGCGTTCTATTGCCTCAAGGATGTTCTGCGGTGTGCCCACGCCCATGAGATAACGTGGCTTGTCCTTCGGCAGAATCTCGTTCACCACCTCAATCATTTCGTACATCACTTCCGTAGGTTCACCCACAGCCAATCCGCCGATGGCGTTGCCGTCAGCTCCCTTGTCGGCGACATGTTTCGCCGCCTCACGACGCAAGTCCTTGTATTTGCAACCCTGCACGATAGGGAATAGGCTCTGGTTGTAGCCGTAGAGGGGTTCTGTCTCGTTGAAGCGCTTGAAGCAGCGGTCGAGCCAACGTTGTGTGAGTCCGAGACTCTTCTTGGCGTACTCGTAGTCGCTTTCGCCTGGAGGGCATTCGTCGAATGCCATCATAATGTCGGCTCCGATGATACGCTCCGTATCCATCACGTTCTCCGGTGTGAAGATATGCTTCGATCCGTCAATGTGTGAGCGGAACTCGCAGCCTTCCTCACGCAACTTGCGTATGCCGGTGAGCGAGAACACTTGAAAGCCGCCAGAGTCGGTAAGTATCGGACGGTCCCACGTGTTGAACTCATGCAGTCCGCCAGCCTTTTGCAGAGTGTCAAGACCAGGGCGCAGATAGAGATGATAGGTGTTGCCTAAGATTATCTGTGCCTTCACCTGTTCGCGGAGTTCGTTGAAGTGTACTCCCTTCACAGAGCCAACCGTGCCTACGGGCATGAAGATAGGGGTCTTTATCTGTCCGTGGTCGGTGGTTATTATACCAGTGCGAGCGTCGCTACACGGGTCGGTATGTTGCAGTTCAAAAGTCATTCTTTCGTTTCTTCTTCAATTTTAAAATTAATCGGATTGTCTACAATCTCATCAGTGAGCGCAAACTTCCATACATCTTGTACGTTCTCGACGTAGTGGAACTCCACACCCTTGCGGTACATCTCAGGAATTTCCTCAATGTCCTTGCGGTTTTCCTGGCACATAACAATGTCGGTGATGCCGGCACGCTTGGCTGCAAGAATCTTCTCCTTGATGCCGCCTACCGGCAGAACCTTTCCGCGGAGCGTTATCTCGCCGGTCATGGCTATGTTCTTGCGCACCTTGCGTTGTGTGAGAGCCGAGGCAATAGACGTAGCTATCGTGATGCCTGCCGACGGACCATCCTTCGGCGTTGCACCTTCTGGTACATGGATATGTATGTTCCAGTTGTCGAAGATGCGATAGTCTACGCCGAGCGTGTCGATGTGAGCCTTTACGTATTCGAGGGCAATGACAGCCGACTCCTTCATCACGTCGCCGAGATTTCCGGTCAGTGTCAGCTTGCCCGTCTTGCCCTTGCTGAGCGATGTCTCGATAAAGAGAATCTCGCCGCCTACGCTTGTCCATGCCAAGCCCGTAACGACACCTGCATAGCTATTACCTTGATATATGTCGCGGTAGAAAGGTGCCTTGCCGAGCAGTCCCTCAATTTCGTTAGGCGTAATCTTTTCGTTTACGTCGTTGTCGAGGGCTTTCTTGTATGCAATCTTGCGCAGTGCCTTGTTCACCTGCTTCTCCAATTGGCGCACACCGCTTTCGCGAGTGTATTGCTCGATCACTCTCTCTATGGCTGCCTTTGTGAATGTAGGCTTCTCCTCATCCTTGTCCAATCCGCAGTTCTCTATTTCACGCGGAATGAGATGGCGTTTCGCTATCTCAATCTTCTCCTCCGTTATGTATCCGCTCACTTCAATAAGTTCCATACGGTCGAGCAGCGGACGCGGTATAGTGTTGAGGTCGTTGGCGGTTGCAATGAAGAGCACCTTCGAGAGGTCGTAGTCAACATCAAGATAGTTATCGTGGAAAGCGTTGTTCTGTTCAGGGTCGAGCACCTCAAGCAAGGCTGATGACGGGTCACCATTGACGGTGTTCTGTGTCACCTTGTCAATCTCGTCGAGGATAAACACGGGGTTTGACGAACCTGCCTTCTGTATGTTCTTGATAATTCTGCCAGGCATGGCTCCCACGTAAGTGCGGCGGTGTCCGCGAATCTCGCTTTCGTCGTGCAGACCACCTAATGACATGCGTACGTACTTGCGCTTCATGGCAGCAGCAATACTCTTGCCAAGTGATGTCTTGCCGACTCCCGGAGGGCCGTAGAGGCAGATGATGGGCGACTTGAGGTCGCCACGCAACTTCAGTACAGCCATGTATTCGAGAATGCGTTCCTTCACCTTCTCCATGCCGTAGTGGTCGTGGTTGAGCACGCGCTGGGCACGTTTCAAGTCAAGGTTGTCCTTGGTGTATTCGCCCCAAGGCAGTGCAATCATCGTCTGCAGATAGTTGTACTGTATGCTGTATTCTGGGCTCTGCGGATTGAACATGTCCAGTTTGTCAAGCTCCTTGCGGAAGAGCTTTGCCACATCCTCCGACCAGTTCTTCTTAGCTGCTTTCTGCTCAAGCTCCTTGCGTTCCGGTGATCCTTCGCCTCTGCCCAGCTCCTCTTTGATGTTTTTTATCTGCTGCTGCAGGAAGTATTCGCGCTGTTGTTCGTCGAGATCTTCGCGAGTCTTCGTGCGAATGTTCTGTTTTAGTTCGAGCAACTGTATCTCCTTGTGCAGCACCTTCAGTGTTTTGATGACACGTTCCTTGATAGAACTTGTATAGATAAGTTCGGCTTTGTCGGCAATGTCGAATGGCAGGTTTGTGCAGATGAAGTCTACTGCGATTACATCATTCGAAATGTTGTTCAGTGCAAACTGCGACTCATCAGGCAAATCTTCGTTCTGTCGGATGTATTCCGTAGTGGTAGAACGCAAATCTTCCATTGCCGTGTTGAACTCCTTGTCGTCTGCATCAGGCAGTTCCTCCATGGCTGGTGATATTTCGCCCATCAAGAAAGGCTTGTTAGCGGTGAGCTTGTTCAGTCGGCAGCGTCCTAAACCCTGGATGATTGCGGTGATGTTATTTCCAGGTCCGGGCAGTTCGAGTATCTTCACGAGGCGTGCGTACACTCCATACTCAAAGAGGTCTTTGGTGTCTGGGTGCTCAACTTCCTGGTCGTGCTGGCAGAACACGGCAAAGCTCGCATCCTGAGTCTTGCGTATATGGTTGAGCAGATTAAGACTTTGTTTTCTTCCAATGATTACGGGCGTAATCACTCCAGGAAACATTGCCATGTTACGTGTGGCAAGAATGGGCAGTTCGCCTTCTATGTTTACGTTGAACAAATTTGAAATATCGCCGTCATAATCGGCTATCATCTGTATTGAAGTACTCGTTCTCTTATTCATATCTCGTTAACTGTGTATCGGGGGCGTGTGTATTTCCGTGCAAAGTTACTTAAAATTCTGCTAATGAGTGAATTTTTGTTGTTATTTTATGTAGAAATCGGCGGTCAGTTGTGCGTACCATTCCGATCTTGAGCCGTCGGTATTCTGTAGGCACACTTCCTCCATTTCTCTCTCGCATTTGTGGTCTGCGTGGTGGAATGCCACAAGGTGGCGTTTGGGCTGTTTGCGGGGAGTGGTGCGCACGGCGCATTGGCGCGACATGGCAAGTCCTGCCTTGTATGCCTCGGCAATGAATGCTTGCAGACATTCTGTTGGTATGATGGCACTGAACTCACCGTCAGTATCGAGCAATGCTTTCACGGTAGCGAACAACTCGCAGTATTTCAGCGCGCAAGCATGTCTTGCTGTAGAGCGTTGTGCGTTGGGGTTAAGCAGACTATCGATGAAAAACGGTGGGTTGGATACGATAGCGTTGTACTTGTCTTGAGTGGAGTAGTGTTGTATTGCTGTCTCTACTATCTTTATGCGGTTTGCAAACTCGGTGTTGCTAACGTTTTCGTATGCTTGTAGAGCTGCGTCATGGTCAATCTCTACTGCATCAATGGTGGCATCAGTATAGCGTTGCGCCATCATTAGTGCAATGAGTCCGGTGCCAGTACCAATGTCGAGAATGCGTTTGCCGCCATTTGCCCATGAACCAAGTAGTACGCCGTCGGTACCAACCTTCATGGCGCAGTGGTCTTGGTGGATTACAAACTTTTTGAAAGCGAACATTTATGATTGTACGATGTGGTTGTGGAAGGCTTAACGCCTTCGCTGTTGTTTACAAGTCGAATTTGTGCTGTACGGCTTTACTCCATTGTTGCAGTTTTAGTCGACTCTTGCTTATTTCTTCGCGTATTATGTTTATCTCGTTGAATAGTTCTGTGGCTGCGTTCTGTAGGGCATTCGGCTTTCTGAGATTTCGATCAGCCTGTGAGTTTACCACAATCTTAATGCCTTTTGGCTTCAACTCTACGTCGATATCAGCACCCGTCATAACTGGGTCGCCGTCGTAGTGGATAGCTCCTGGTGAGTGGCGATGCACGCGTAGTTTCTTGCAGCGGAATGTCTTAATCTTCGAGTTGTTCTTATCGAGTGTTTTGTTGAACATCTCAATGCTGATTTGTGGGGCGTCAATCAGTCCGAATGGTTCCATGATGATGACATCCATTAGTCCGTCGCTCATAGACGCTTGTGGTGCGATGTATGCGTTGTTGCCATATTGTGATGCGTTGGCGCACGATATTAAGAAGGCTTTGTGCAGGCTCGTCTCGTCGTCAGCCATCACTGTGTATGTCTCAGGTTCGTACTTCAAGCCTTCTCTAAGTACATTTTCAATGTATGTTAGCGGACCGCGTTTGCCAGCTTCTGCGAATTTTAGACTGATGAAGGCATCAAAGCCCATGCCGCATGTGCAGAAGAATGGGTATCCGTTGATGATGCCATAGTCAAGATCGCGCACCTCAAAGGTATTTAATATTTCTATCGACTTCTTTACATTAATAGGTAGCTGTAGGTGGCGTGCAAGTCCGTTTCCCGAACCGCATGGTATTATGCCAAGTGCGGTGTTGGAGTGTACTATGGCACGTGCTACCTCGTTGACAGTGCCGTCGCCTCCGACTGCCACTACCAAGTCGACGTTTTCGTCTTTCGCCTTTGATGCAATCTCTGAAGCATGGCCAGCATATTGAGTTATTGCGATTTCATATTCGAACTTCTCTTTGTCAAGAAGTTGCTCAATCAGTTCGGGGATGGCAGCTTTGTCAGATGTGCCAGAAATTAGATTGATTATGAAAATGGCTTTTTTCTTCATATTTATTGATGCTATAAATAAGGCACAAAGATAATAAAATAATGTTATAAGTAAGGTTGTGGTTTGGTGAAAAATACCAAAAAGTCAGATTTCTTATGAAAAACGTGCGTGTTTAACATATTTTTCGTACCTTTGCACCTTGGAAATAACAAAATTGAAATATACCTATTTAATATTATAATGGGACAGTTACAAGAAAAGTATAAAAGCTATCGTCTTCCGCAGAAGTACATGGCGGAAGGTGTTTATCCCTATTTTCGTGAGATTACGAGCAAGCAGGGCACAGAAGTAGAAATGGGCGGACACAAAGTTCTGATGTTTGGCTCAAATGCTTATACTGGTCTTACTGGCGATCAGCGCATCATTGATGCTGGTAAGGCAGCTCTTGATAAGTATGGTTCTGGTTGTGCAGGTAGTCGCTTCCTGAATGGTACGCTCGATATCCACGTGCAACTTGAAAAAGAACTTGCAGAGTATATTGGCAAGGACGACGCTCTTTGTTTCTCTACTGGTTTCTTTGTAAACAGTGGCGTTATCCCTGCAGTTGTTGGTCGTGGCGACTATATCATCTGCGACGACCGCGACCATGCCAGTATTGTTGACGGACGTCGTCTGTCATTTGCAACACAGCTCCACTACAAGCACAACGATATGGAGGATCTTGAGCGCGTGCTGAAGAATCTTCCAGAGGAGGCTATCAAGCTCATCATCGTTGATGGTGTGTTCTCAATGGAGGGCGATCTCGCAAATCTGCCAGCTATCGTAGAACTGAAACACAAGTACAACTGCTCTATCATGGTTGACGAGGCTCATGGTCTTGGCGTATTCGGCAAGCAGGGTCGTGGTGTTTGTGATCACTTCGGCTTGACAGACGAGGTAGACCTTATCATGGGTACATTCTCTAAGTCGATGGCTTCTATCGGTGGCTTTATTGCTGGTGACAAGGATACAATCAACTGGTTGCGCCACTCTTGTCGCACCTATATCTTTAGTGCGTCAAACACTCCGGCTGCCACCGCTGCCGCTCTTGAGGCGCTTCACATCATTCTGAAAGAGCCGGAGCGCATTGATGCCCTTTGGAGAGTCACACGTTACGCACTCCGTCGTTTCAAGGAGGAGGGCTTTGAGATTGGTGAGACAGAGAGTCCGATTATTCCGCTTTATGTTCACGATGTTGAGAAGACATTCGTTGCGACAGCTAAGGCCTTCGAGTATGGTGTGTTTATCAATCCGGTTATTCCGCCGGCTTGTGCACCACAGGATACGCTTGTTCGTTTCGCACTCATGGCTACCCACACAGAAGAGCAGGTGGAACGTGGCGTTCAGATTTTGAAGCGCGTGTTCAAGGAGTTGGATATCATTAAGGATTAATATCTGCGCTCTATAATATTTTAGTAAGAAGTATATTAAACTATATAATAAAGAAAAGGCAGGCTGTCCGTGTGGATAGCCTGCCTTTTTATTTCTGTCAGTTGCTGTTATTTGCTGATAGCGCAGCGATCTCTTTAGCAATCGCGCTGTGGAAACATGGTTATAGTAGCATTGTTTTGATCCGCATCGACCGATGCAGACATCTGCGTCGGTCGATACGGACATCTGCGTCGGTCGATGCGGACATCTGCGCCGGTCGATGCGGACATCTGCGCCGGTCGACGCGGATGACAAACTCTGCTGTTACGTTGTTTGTTACCAAACAACAATAATTACTTAATCAAATCAACTGAACGCTTCAAGAACGAGTCGAGTGCAGCACCTTTCAACATGCCGTTCTGCAGCAATGCAAGGTCGATAAGCTGATGTACAACCTTGTTGCCTGCTGCGTATGTGGCGATGATGTTGTTCTTCTTGGTGCGCTGTTCCTCAAGGGCACTCTCTGTGTTCTTCACATCGTCCTTTTCTTCCTGAGAAATCTCCTCCTGCTTCTTGCCATTCTGGCTCTGGTGCAATGCCGCGAGGCGTGCTTCGAGTCCTTTAAGCTCGCTCTCAACGGGCTGCAACTCTGTGGCGCAAGCTGTCTTGCCGTCTTCGAGAACCTGCTTAATGAGCGGATGGTCGCTATTAAGTACGAGATTGAATGCGTCGGGCATTTGTGCGTAGAATGCCATGCCAGCCTGGAATTTGCTTGCCTCTTTCATTCGGCGCATATACTCGCTCTGTGTGATGAGTACCGGCAGAGTCTGTTCGCCGAGAGCCTGCACGTCTACGTAGAACTCGGTCTTTTCCATCTTCGGCAGCTGTGAGCGGAATGTCTGCTCCAAGTTGTCTTTTTCGTCCTTTGCCAATTCGCTTTCTTTCTTGTCGTCTTTCTGTATGAGGCGGTCGACGATGTCGGCATCTACACGTGAGAAGCGTGTCTTCTCCAACTTCTGTTCGAGCATTGAAACCATTGGGTTGTCGAGCTGTCCGTCAAGCAATAATACGCTGTAACCCTTAGCCTTGGCTGCTTCGATGTAGCTGTATTCGCCTTCTTTGTCGTTAGCGTATAGATAGACGAGATTGTCTTCCTTATCGGTTTGGTTGTCCTTGATGAGGGTTTGGTACTCCTCGTATGTAAAATACTTGCCGTCTATGTCCTTCAGCAGCGCAAAGTCCTTTGCACGGTCGTAGAAGTCGTCCTGCGAAAGCATACCGTAGTGGATGAAAATCTTCAAGTCGTCCCACTTTTCCTCGTAGTCCTTGCGATTCTCCTTGAAGATTGCAGCGAGGCGGTCTGCCACCTTCTTTGTGATGTATTTTGAAATCTTCTTTACGTTAGCATCGCTCTGCAGGTACGAGCGGCTTACGTTCAGCGGAATGTCCGGCGAATCGATTACACCGTGGAGTAGGGTGAGGAACTCTGGCACGATGCCTTCCACCTGATCGGTTACGAACACTTGGTTGCAGTAGAGCTGAATCTTGTTGCGCTGTAGCTCAATGTTCGACTTGATGCGTGGGAAGTAGAGAATGCCGGTGAGGTTGAACGGATAGTCGACGTTGAGGTGAATCCAGAACAGCGGCTCGTCCTGCATCGGGTAGAGTGTGCGGTAGAACGACTTGTAGTCTTCATCCTTCAGAGTGCTCGGTGCCTTTGTCCACAATGGCTCCACATTATTAATAATATTGTCTTCGTCGGTTTCCTGCTGTTTGCCGTCCTTCCACTCGGTCTTCTTGCCGAAGGCTACTGGTACAGCCATGAATTTGCAGTACTTGTTTAGCAGTTCCTCTATCTTCTGCTTTTCGAGGAACTCCTTGCAATCGTCGTCGATGTGCAGTACGATGTCCGAACCGCGGTCTGTCTTCTCCGCGTCCTCAATCTCAAACTCTGGACTACCGTCGCAGCTCCACTTTACTGCCTTTGCACCCTCTTTGTAGCTGCGTGTGATGATGTCCACCTTCTTGCTTACCATGAACGAAGAGTAGAAGCCCAAGCCGAAGTGACCGATGATTGCGTTAGCGTTATCCTTGTATTTGTCGAGGAAATCGGTTACGCCAGAGAACGCAATCTGATTGATATATTTGTTAATCTCCTCCTCGGTCATACCGATACCTCGGTCGCTGATGGTCAGTGTGCCTTTCTCTGTGTCGAGACTGACGCGAACGGTAAGGTCGCCCAATTCGCCCTTGAAGTCGCCGCGTTCAGCGAGCGTCTTTAGTTTCTGTGTCGCGTCGACAGCGTTAGACACCATCTCGCGGAGGAAAATCTCGTGATCTGAGTATAGAAACTTTTTAATGACAGGAAATATATTTTCTGTCGTTACTCCAATATTGCCTTTCTGTGCCATAATATGAGTTTATAGTTTTAATATTGATGTTATTTTTTTTATTTGTAACTATAAAATCTAAATAACAAATAGCGTGCCAAAATGAAAAGGTCGATGGTTGTTGGTAGGGAGCGTAAAAAACTTGCTTGAAATTTTGCGTATGTGAAAAAATAGTTATACCTTTGCACTCGCAATTTGAGAACGGGGTGTAGCGCAGTCCGGTAGCGCGCCTGGTTTGGGACCAGGTGGTCGCAGGTTCGAATCCTGTCGCCCCGACTTCTCTCTGATTGTAAACGTTGGTTTCTTATGTTAGAAACTATAGGTGGATTTAGCAAACGGGGTGTAGCGCAGTCCGGTAGCGCGCCTGGTTTGGGACCAGGTGGTCGCAGGTTCGAATCCTGTCGCCCCGACTTAAAAAGAGAAATGTTTCGATGAAGCTTTTCTCTTTTTTTTATGCCTTTATTCTTCATTTTGGCATTGCTATGCAACTCTTGCTACTTTTATCAAATATTATTTTGCTCACTTTCCTAAATTTTATTACTTTTGCACAAAGTTTCAAGTAGTAAACAAAAATAAATCAATATAATGGAGATTTCATACAAATGGCTTAAGGAGTATGTCGATTTCGACCTTACACCGCAAGAGACAGCCGACGCGCTGACATCTTGTGGTCTCGAAGTGGACGCTCTTGAAGAAGTGCAGACCATCCGTGGCGGATTGAAAGGTCTGTACGTGGGCAAAGTGCTTACATGCGAACTGCATCCTAATTCAGACCACCTTCATATCACAACCGTAGACCTCGGCAAGGGCGAACCGCAGCAGATTGTTTGCGGCGCACCTAATGTTGCTGCAGGTCAGAAGGTTATTGTTGCCGACTTGGGCTGCGTGCTCTATGATGGTGACAGTGAGTTCACTATCAAGAAGTCGAAGCTTCGCGGCGTAGAGTCTTTTGGTATGATTTGTGCCGAAGACGAGATAGGCGTGGGCACAGCTCACGACGGCATCATAGTGCTGCCAGAGGACGCTCCCGTTGGTCAGCCGGCTGCTGAGTACTATAATTTGGAGAGCGATTGGGTTATCGAGATTGACATCACAGCCAACCGTTCTGACGCACTCTCTCATTGGGGCGTGGCGCGCGACCTCTATGCTTGGCTCAAGCGCAATGGACACAAGACATCGTTGCATCGCCCCGACTGCTCTGAGTTCAGCGTCGACAACAACGACATGCCTATCGACGTTGAGATTGAGAATACAGAGGCTTGCCGCCGCTATGCTTGCGTAAGCATCACAGGTTGTGAGGTAAAGGAGAGCCCAGAGTGGTTGCAGAACAAACTGAAGATTGTAGGTTTACGTCCAATCAACAACATCGTCGATATCACCAACTACGTTATGATGGCATATGGTCAGCCAATGCACTGTTTCGATGCAGACATGGTAGAAGGCAAGAAGATTGTTGTGCGCACTCAGCCCGAAGGCACTAAGTTTGTCACTCTCGACGGTGAGGAGCACACTCTTGGCGAGCACGACCTCAGCATCTGTAACGCCAACGAGCCGATGTGCATCGCTGGCATCTTTGGCGGTAAAGGCTCCGGTACATACGACACAACAACAAATGTCGTTCTGGAGAGTGCCTACTTCCACCCGACTTGGATTAGAAAAAGTGCACGCCGTCATGGTCTGAGTACCGATGCAAGCTATCGCTTCGAGCGCGGCATCGACCCGAACGGCACCATCTACGCTCTGAAACAAGCTGCCATCCTCTGCAAGCAGTTGGCTGGCGGAAAGGTGAGCATGGAGATAAAGGACGTATATCCGTCGCCAATAGCTGACTCGCGTGTACAGCTCGACTACGAGTATGTAGACCGCCTGGTTGGCAAGAAGATTGGTAACGACATGGTAAAGAGCATAGTCGAGAGCCTTGAAATGAAGGTAGTAGAGGAGACAGCCGAGGGCTTGCTGCTCGATGTTCCGGCTTATCGCGTAGATGTACAGCGTCCATGCGATGTAGTGGAGGACATTCTGCGCATCTATGGATATAATAATGTGGAGATTCCGACACAGTTGAAATCGTCGCTCACAATTCTCGGCGACGAGGACAAGGCATACCACTTGCAGAACGTGGTAGGCGAGCAGCTTGTAGGCTGCGGCTTCCGCGAGATTCTTAACAACTCGCTTACAAAGACAGCATACTATACTGAACTGAACCGATACACAGAGGAGACAACCGTTAAGGTGATGAACCCGTTGAGCTCTGATCTCGGCGTTATGCGCCAAACTCTGCTCTTCGGCGGTTTGGAGAGTATAGGTCGCAACGTGAACCATAAGATGCCTAATCTGCGCTTCTTCGAGTTCGGCAACTGCTACCACTTCTCACCAGAGAAGAAGAACGACGAAGACCCGATTAAGGCTTACACCGAAGAAATGCATCTTGGTATGTGGCTTACCGGTAAGCGTGTTGAAGGCTCATGGGCACACGCTGACGAGCAGTCTACATTCTATGAACTGAAGGCTTACGTGATGAACATCTTTACACGTTTGGGCGTAAACCCCGGTGTCGTTGTTGCAGAGTCATCAGACAACAACGTGTTCGGCAAGGCTCTCGCTTTGAAGGCACGTTCTGGCAAGGTACTCTGTGAGATGGGTATCGTTTCGCACAAGGTGCTTAAGAAGATGGACATCGAGCAGGAGGTGCTCTATGCAGACATCAACTGGAACAACATGATGCGCGTCATCAAGAAGAACGAGGTGCTATATCACGACATCTGCAAGTTCCCATCGGTTAGCCGCGACCTCGCATTGCTTATTGACAAGAACGTACAGTTCGAGCAGATTGAGCAGGTTGCACGTCAGACAGAGAAGAAGCTCCTCAAGAGCGTAGAACTCTTCGACGTATACGAAGGCAAGAACCTGCCAGAAGGCAAGAAGAGCTACGCTGTCAACTTTATTCTGCAGGACGAGACAAAAACCCTTAACGACAAGCAGATTGAGGCAATTATGACGAAGCTCATCAGCAACTTGAAGTCAAAGTTGGGAGCAGAACTCAGATAATAAACAATAAAAAACAATATACAAAAATGGGAAGAGCATTTGAATATCGCAAGGCTACAAAGCTGAAGCGTTGGGGCCACATGGCCAAGACATTCACCCGTCTGGGTAAGCAGATCGCTATCGCTGTTAAGGCTGGCGGTCCGGAACCTGAGAACAATCCGTCACTCCGTTCTATCATCGCTACATGTAAGCGTGAGAACATGCCGAAAGACAACATCGAGCGTGCTATCAAGAACGCAATGGGTAAAGACCAGAGCGAGTACAAGGAAGTAACATACGAGGGATATGGTCCTCACGGTATCGCTGTGTTTGTTGACACACTTACTGACAACACTACACGTACTGTAGGCGACGTTCGCTCGGTGTTCAACAAGTTCAATGGTACACTCGGTACAACAGGTTCACTCTCTTATCTCTTCGACCACAAGTGCGTGTTCACTTTTAAGAAGAAGGACGGCGTGGACATGGAAGAGCTTATCCTTGAGCTCATCGACTTCAACGTTGAGGACGAGTTCGACGAGGACGATGAGGAAGGTACAATCACTATCTATGGTGATGACGTAAAGGCTTACGCACAAATCCAGAAGTTCCTTGAGGAGCAGGGTTTCGAGGATATCGGTGGCGAGTTCACATACGTGCCTAACGACCTTAAGGACCTTGACGCTGAGCAGCGTGCTACTATCGACAAGATGGTTGAACGTCTTGAGGAGTTCGACGACGTGCAGAACGTTTATACAAACATGAAGCCAGAAGAGGCTGAGTAAGAGTAAGAATAAAAAATATTGAAAAGAGTGGTTGGCTACAGCCACTCTTTTTTAGTTGAACATAGATGTTCCGCAAGTATTGTTCTTGCGGAATACTTTAGAAGACAACAATATTAGTTATGAAGCACTTAGAATACGTAACCTGCGGCACATGCAGCCGACTAATCACTGTCGACGTTGATGCCGAAGGTATCATCCGTAACCTTTCTTTCCTCGGTGGTTGTAATGGTAACTTGAAGGGTATATGCGCACTCGCCATTGGCAAGCCGGCTACAGAGATAAAGAATGCACTTAAGGGTATTACATGCGGTAGTAAGGACACAAGTTGTCCGGACCAGCTTGCTACAGCCTTGGAGCAGATGGGCTACTAACTTTGGTGCTGTCGTGACACAGCGCATCTTATTATATAATAAACAAGGAATATATGGAGACAAGAAACTGGAAAACCATTGAGGGTTTTGACTTTAAGGAGATTCTCTTCGAAGAATATAATGGTATAGCGAAGATTACAATAAATCGTCCGCGCTACCGCAACGCATTCACCCCACGCACCACGTGGGAGATGTCACAAGCCTTTGCATGGTGCCGTGAGGCGCAACGCATTAGCGTTGTAATCCTTACTGGTGCAGGTGACAAAGCGTTCTGTTCGGGTGGCGATATGCACGTGAAGGGACGTGGTGGTTATGTGGGTGAGGACGGAGTGCCTCGTCTAAATGTGCTCGATGTGCAGAAGCAGATTCGTTCGCTGCCAAAGCCGGTTATCGCTATGGTCAATGGTTACGCTATCGGTGGCGGTCACGTGCTTCATCTGGTGTGCGACCTTACTATTGCGAGCGATAATGCAATTTTTGGACAGACCGGACCGAAGGTGGGTTCGTTCGATGCAGGCTTCGGCGCAAGCTATTTGGCTCGTATCGTAGGCCAGAAGAAGGCTCGCGAGATATGGTTTCTCTGCCGTCAGTATTCGGCTGTTGAAGCAGAGCGTATGGGCATGGTGAACAAGGTTGTGCCTTTCGACGAGCTTGAGAATACCTGCGTAGAGTGGGCAGAAACAATGATGGAGCGTTCGCCGCTCGCTCTGCGTATGATAAAGGCAGGTCTGAATGCGGAGCTCGATGGACAGGCTGGTATTCAGGAACTTGCCGGCGACGCAACAATGCTTTATTATATGCTTGATGAAGCACAGGAAGGTGGCAAGGCATTCCTCGAAAAACGCAAGCCCGACTTCAGTAAGTATCCGAAACTACCGTAATTTTTTCAGTTGAGAGTAGATTTAGTTGAGAATTGAGAATTGGGAGTTGAGAGTTGAGAATTGAGAGTTATGATTACCAATGATTGTTTTTGAAGTTGTTGGAATTATACATATCATAACTCTCAACTCTCAATTCTCAACTCTTAATTACTTGTTGTACTCTTTTGGTGTGTACACTTTCTCGTAGTAAGTGACCTTTGGGTCTTTGCCCGAACGTAGTGTCCATGCAAAGTTGAAGCCTTCTTGTTTGTATGCACGCAACGATGTACTTTCATCAACTTGCTTCATGAAGTTGTCAACAATTAGCTTGCGATTCAACTCAAATATTTTTGCATCATCCAAATCGTTCATTACAGAGAAGTAATAATGATAGGTTCGCGTGCTGGTTTCAAAGACAACACTATCGGTACGCATATAGTTAAGAACTGGGGTGGGGCAGTTCTTTTCTGTGTATTCACGTGCCTCGCGCTGGGCGCGCTTTTCAATACTTTCGTGGCAACTGCAGAGCAGTATAGCACTTGCTATAGTACAATATAAAAACGTTTTCATTTTTCTTAGTTGTTTTTCTTATGCAAAGATACCTAATTGTCAGAAAAAATAAGTAAATTTGCACGTAAAAACTGATATATATCAATGAATAATATAAGGAATTTCTGTATTATTGCTCATATCGACCACGGCAAGTCTACACTTGCCGATCGATTGTTAGAGCGTACACAAACAATCAAGATAACTGAAGGCCAGATGTTGGATAACATGGATCTGGAGCGTGAGCGTGGTATAACAATTAAAAGTCACGCTATTCAGATGGAGTACAAGCATAATGGCGAAACATACATACTGAATCTTATTGATACTCCGGGACACGTTGACTTTTCTTATGAGGTGTCGCGAAGCATTGCTGCCTGCGAAGGCGCATTACTCGTAGTCGATGCTACACAAGGTGTGCAAGCACAGACTATCTCTAACCTCTATATGGCTATCGAGCACGATTTGGAAATTATCCCCGTGCTCAACAAGATAGACATGCCGAGCGCAATGCCAGACGAGGTGGAGGATGAGATTATAGAGCTTATTGGATGTAAACGTGAGGATATTCTGCGCGCGTCGGGTAAAACCGGTGAGGGCGTCGACGAAGTGCTTGCTGCAATCGTAGAGCGAGTGCCGCATCCTAATGGTGACACTAAAGCTCCGCTTCAGGCACTCATCTTCGATTCTGTATTCAACTCGTTCCGTGGTATCATCGCTTACTTCAAAATAGAGAATGGCGAGATACGTAAGGGCGATAAGGTGAAGTTCTTCAATACAGGTATGGAATACGTAGCCGATGAGGTAGGCGTACTGAAGATGGATATGGTGCCTCGCGATGTGCTCAAAACAGGTGAAGTTGGTTATATCATCTCTGGTATTAAGGACGCAACGGAAGTGAAAGTGGGTGATACCATTACACATGTCACACGTCCATGCGACAAGGCGATTGCAGGTTTCCAGGAGGTGAAACCAATGGTGTTTGCAGGTGTATATCCGATAGATCCGAGCGAATACGAAAACCTGCGTGCTTCGCTTGAGAAGTTGCAACTTAATGATGCCTCACTGACATTCGCTCCTGAGTCGTCCGTAGCTCTTGGTTTCGGTTTCCGTTGTGGTTTCCTCGGCCTCTTGCATATGGAGATTGTGCAGGAACGTCTTGATCGCGAATTTAATATGGATGTAATCACTACGGTTCCCAATGTGTCGTACATGGTATATGACAAACAAGGAAATGTGAAAGAGGTGCATAACCCATCCGGATTACCCGAGCAGACGATGATTGACCATATCGAGGAGCCGTATATCCGTTCTACTATCATCACGACCACCAACTTCATCGGTCCGATTATGACGCTCTGTCTTGACAAACGTGGCGAGCTTATCAATCAGGAGTACGTGAGTGGCAATCGTGTTGAACTGCATTTCATGCTTCCGCTTGGTGAGATTGTTATCGACTTTTACGACAAGTTGAAGTCAATAAGCAAGGGCTACGCATCATTCGATTACCATATTGATGGTTTCCGCCCGTCGCGTCTTGCAAAGCTTGATATCCTACTCAATGGTGAACCCGTGGATGCTCTCTCGGCACTCACACATCAGGACAACGCAGTGACTATTGGTCGCAAGATGTGCGAGAAACTCAAAGACCTCATTCCGCGTCAGCAGTTCGATATTGCAATTCAGGCTGCTATCGGTGCAAAGATTGTGGCTCGTGAGACTATCAAGTGTGTGCGCAAGGACGTTACTGCAAAGTGTTATGGTGGTGACGTCAGCCGTAAACGTAAGTTGCTTGAGAAGCAGAAGAAGGGTAAGAAGCGTATGAAGCAGATAGGTAATGTAGAGGTACCGCAGAAAGCATTCCTTGCTGTGCTTAAGCTCGACTAATTGACAGGTCTATTAGACTACTTATAAACAACTGTTTACTAAAATAATAGAAAGGAAAGTATCTTATGAAAGAGAAGTTCAACGCCAATACTCGCGATGTTGCTCGCGAGTTAGCGCGAAGATACAGTACTATGACGCATGAAGAGCTTGATGCTCTTGAAAGTATTCTTGTCCCTATTAAGTATCCTAAGGGTGAATTGGTGCTTAAAGAGGGCGACGTGTGTCGTAATTTTTACTATATTGACCGTGGATTGATGCGTCAGTTCTACTTCAAGCATGGCAAGGAAGTGACAGAGCATTTGGGTCAGGACCATTCTATAGTGATGTGTATTGAGAGTCTCTTTAAGGAGGAACCGACACACCTGCAGATAGAAACCCTCGAACCCACTCTTGTATATGCTATTCCAAAGGTTGACCTTGAGCGGGTAGCCCTGCACAATGTCAACATACAGATACTATATCGCAAGATACTTGAGGAGAGTCTTATCACTTCTCAGGTACATGCCGACCTTGTGCGATTTGAGACGGCACAAGACCGCTACAAGAAGTTGTGCAAGCTCATGCCACAGGTGGTGCTTCGTGCTCCGCTTGTGTACATAGCAAGCTATCTGCAAATGACACCAGAAACGTTGTCGCGTGTGAGAGCCTCAACGCTTCTCGACTAATAAAAAAGGAATAGTGTAGCAGTTGCTACGCTATTCCTAATAATTCTATTTCAAAAATGAGTGTAGAGCCGCCAGGTATTCCTGGCTGCGAAAATTTGCCATATCCCATGTTTGCAGGGATATACACTTCCCATTTATCGCCTACGCACATCTGTTGCATGGCTACAATCCAACCCTTTATCAAGTCGCTTAGGCGGAATGCTATAGGTGAACCACCACGGCTGGAGTCGAACTTCTTGCCGTTTATAGTGCGACCAGTGTAGTGAACCGTAACGATGGAACGTGGTGTAGGGTGTTTACCGTCGTTATTGCCAGAACTTAACACCTTATAATATATACCTTCAGGAAGAGCCATTACGCCTTCTTCCTCAGCCTTTGCAGCAAGCCAATCGAGGTTTGTCTTAGCATATTCGCGTTTATTCATTCTTCTTTATTTTGTTCAAATTGATTATTTCGTTACTGTTATTTGTGCGAGATAGTCGTAATGTTCACCTTTCTCGATAATCTCACATTTCAGTCCGCATTGTTCGCAACTTGCTGTTAGGAGTGTAGGGTCTACGTATAGCCAGTCGAACGAGTCGCCTTTTACATTCTTGTAAACCATTTGATAATCTACTTCACCATAGTAGTTACCGCCAAGATCTATATCCATTGATCCGTCCTCGTTCTCGTAGATGTACTTAAGGTCACTGGAGTCGATAAGAATCTGTGCACCTTCAGCCATCAGTTCTTTCAGACGATTGAGTAGTAATGGTAAGCGTGATAGTTTGCCGGCAATGCCTGTGCCGTTCATCAGCAAAAGAATTGTGTCGAACTTGCTTTGCAGCTGTGTGTCGAAAAGATTTATACACTCTACGTCTTCTATTCCACGAGCCTTCATCACGTCGCAGCTTAGCGGTGAAACGTCAATGGCTTTCACCTCAAATCCATGCTCCTGTAACGCAAGAGCATGGCATCCGGCTCCTGCACCCACGTCCAACACTCTGCCACGCACAAGCGTTAAGGCTCGTTTTTCAAGTTGTGGCATCTCTTGTTCTGAGCGGAACAGATGAGCTATAGGCATCTCGTCCTCTTCGAACATGGAAGAGAGCACACGTAGATGTGCCGCTCTTCCGTTCTTATAGTAGTCGCTGATAGCACTGCCCATCGGGTCGCGCGAAGGGGAGATGGTTGTTGTGTTCATTGTCATAGCGTTAGAGCGTTACGAAAAGAATTCGGTAAATACCTTCACGCAGTACTCGTGGTCAACCACGCTTCCAGTTTCTCTGCAACTATGCATTGCAAGGATAGCATTACCCATATCTACACCACGCAGTGGGATAGATGATGCAAGAATGTTGCCCAAGGTACTACCGCCTGCCACGTCACTATGGTTTACGAAGCGCTGGCATGGTACGCCTGCTTTCTCACATAATCCAGCAAAGACCGCAGCCGAAACAGCATCCGATGCGTACTTCTGTGCAGCGTTGAATTTGATAACTGGTCCACCGCCAAGCATTGGGTGGTTCGTCGGGTCGTACTTCTCAGGGTAGTTCGGGTGCCAAGCGTGAGCATTGTCTGCCGAAATCATAAAGGCACGTTCAACGGCTTGATAGTACGCTTCCTCTGTATGACTTTGTGACATTGCAATACGCTTTAGTATGTATGCGAGGAACGGACTGCCTGCGCCCTGCTTTGTCTGTGAACCAGTCTCTTCGTTGTCGAAGAGGGCGAGCACTTGCGTTGTGTCTGTTGTATCGGAAACAATGAGTGCTTCAAGACCTGCATAGCACATAGAGAGGTCGTCGAGTCTGCCAGACGATATAAACTCGTTGTGTACGCCGAATGTGCAAGCCGGTGTTGCGTCAGCGAGGTAGAGGTCGAAGTCGAGAACATCTTTGGCGCAGAACTGGCAATCGGCTATTGTGCTGTTTAGCTCTTCAAGGATAACATTCATCAAGAGATTGCCTGTTTCGAGTTGGCTTGTAATCTGTCCGAGCAACGGCAGTACATCCTTCTGTTTGCTGAGGGCTACGCCGTCATTCACCTGGCGGTTGAAGTGTATAGCCAAGTTGCTAATCTGCAGCAGTGGGCGCTTGATGTGCAGCAACAGAGTCTCGGGTTGCATAACGTCTTCACCTCTGACAATCACGCGACCGGCGAGAGTAAGCGGACGGTCGAACCATGTAGACATTATCGGACCTCCGTACACCTCGGTGTTAAGCTTCACGATGCCGCCCTCTGTAAGCATTTCTGCGTTTGGCTTGATGCGGAAAGTAGGCGAGTCGCAGTGAGCGCAAATCATGTGGAAACCCGCGTCAGCGATAGGCTTGTTGCCTATGCGGAAAGCATAGATAGAAGAGTCGTTCTTGGTAACGAAGAAACGGTCGCCACTCTTCACTTCGCCCAATGGCAGTGCTGGGTCGATACGGCGGAAACCATTAGCCGCAAGTGTATCTGCAATATTCTTGACAGCCAGAAAATTCACTGGCGATGCATCAAGGAAAGAAAGAAGTCGTTTTATCATTGTCGTTTGTTTTAATACATGAATAACGTTAGATACTATATAGTGATTATCGTTAGCTGCATAATATAGCGTTTCAAAGTTAAAGTTTTATTTCGGAGTGTGCAAGTAAATGGAGTTTTTTGTCTACTTTTGTATTTAAATTTTTGGTATATGAAAATATTCAAATCTCGATATTTCGCAGTTGTGTCATGGCTTGTTTGTTTGGTCATGCTGACAGCCTCGTGTTCTGACTATAGCGACAAAGAAGTAGTAGGTTTGAATGAACGAGCCTACGAAGTACATTATAAGAGTCTGGATTCAACGAAGACGTATGCGGAGAAGGCTCTGTCGTTGTCTGTGCCTAAATCGAAAGCGTGGGCACACGCCATGAACGATTTGGCTTTCTATTACATTGCAAAGATGCAATACGGAGAAGCCGAGAGAATACTCAACGAGACGGTTAAGTCTACCGACGATGAGATTGAGTTGATGATAAGTCGTGTGCAGCTTATGCGTCTTTGTCAGCGCAAGTCGGAGAATAAGAATTTCTACCACGAACGCCATTATGCTTTGCAGCACATGCAGAAGATAGAAAAGGAGTATGCCAATCTGTCGGCAGCGGAACGTAAGCGTTTTGTGTATGCACGTTCAGAGTATTGGATAGTGCTCTCCACCTATTTATATTATATCGGTCAACCGCGTGGAGCATCGGAGGCGGTACTGAATATCGAGGAAGATGCCCTGCTGATGAGCGATATGCCACAGTTGCTGACATATTATTATACTGTAGGTTCGGGCGGTATATTGCAAGGCCAACAACATGAAGAACTGATGCGTACAGAGTTCAACTACCTCATACGTTGCTATATGCTTGCTCGCCAGTGTGGTTATATTTATTGGGAGGCGAACTCTATGCAGGCATTAAGCGAGAAGTTGCAAGACGAAGGCAGACGTGAGTTCCTTATGCTGAATTTCCGCCCAGAAATCAATTTCCTCAATGTTGATAATATGCCAGACACTCTGCTTGCCGGCAATCTTGCGGAGCGAGCATTGGAGTTGTTCAAGAAATATGGCGATGTGTATCAGATTGCAGGCGCATGGCGTACTTTGTCGGAGGCATTCCGCAAGGTTGGCGACAATAAGTCGGCACTTATCTGTCTGAAAAACGCTATTGCCAACGACACAACCATAAATGCTGCTCCCGACCTTGTTGCGTCCATTCGTGAGCAGATGTCAATTGTATATTCGGCACTCGACAACAAGAAAATGAGCGACTACAATCGCAATGCCTATCTTGACATCCAGGAGTACACACGCCAGGATCGTATGCTTGAGGCACGTGCCGAACAACTCGCTTCTTCGTTACGTAAGCAAGACATCATGATTGTGATTGTGGTTGTGGCAATCATTCTGCTCATTGTGGCTATGGCATTCTTCGTCTATAAGACACGAAAGAAAGCCGCGGAGTTCCCGATAAACACTCTGCTGCAACCACTTGAAGATTGGCAGAAAGCACGTTCCGACTATTACGAACGTACTGAGGTTGAGTATGAGGAGAGGCGCGAGCAGATAGCCATTCTTCAGAATCAGTACGAGCATTACTTGGAGAAGAATATTGAGCAACGTGCCAAGGTGTCTTTGGCATCGTCAGTAGCTCCGCTTATCAATCGTTTGTTGCACGAAGTGAAGATGCTTTCGTATGATAAGGAAACAACCGAACAACGCAATAGTCGCTATGAGTACATCGGTCAGTTGGCTTCTTCCATAGAGCAAACAAACGAGCGACTTACCGATTGGGTGAAACTGAAGCAGGGCGAGATAGCGTTGCGCATAGAGAGTTTTGCTTTGCAAACACTGTTCGACACTCTACGTAGTAGTGATATAGAATACAAGCTCAAGGGCATAGCACTTAATATTGTGCCGACCGAAAGTGTTGTGAAGGCAGATAAGGTGCTGACTCTCTTTATGCTCAACACTATTGCGGAGAACGCACGCCGCTTCACTCCAAATGGTGGTAGTATTGATGTGTATGCTGAGGAAACCGACAGTTATGTTGAGGTGTCAGTTAGAGATACGGGTAAGGGTATGGACAAGGAGCAACTCGATTCTTTGTTCAAGCCTCGCTATATAACCGACTCCAATGATACGACGAAAGAAGGTGGTCATGGCTTCGGACTTCTCAACTGTAAGGGAATTGTAGAGAAGTATAAGAAGATGAGCTCATTCTTTAGCGTTTGTTCCATTGGAGCAGAGAGCGAAGAGGGTAGTGGTAGCCGTGTCTTCTTCCGATTGCCAAAAGGCATGAAGAAAACGCTCATGCTTTGCGCATTGTTCCTAAGTGTGTTCTGCTCGTGTGCAAAGACCGATTCTGCAGGGGTTGTAATTAACGAAAATGATAGAACACGACAGGCAAATACGTTGGTCGATAGTATATATTATAATAATGTGTCAGGCAACTATCATCGCACGCTGGAGTTGTCGGATAGCTGTGTGCGAGTGCTTAACCACTTGTTTGCAGACAGTATGCTTATAAGCAACGGCGCACGTGGAATGATGCTTAAAGGTACGGATGCAGACGAAGCTATCGAACTGAAGTGGTTTCGTGACAGCGTAAAGATGGACTATAGCTTGCTTCTTGCCCTGCGTAATGAGGTTGCGGTTGCGGCTCTTGCCGTGCATGACATCGATTTGTACACATATAACAATCAGGTGTTCACGAAGCTCTTTCGCGAGTGTAGTGCCGACCGCTCTATTGCTACGTATGTACAGACAATGCAGCGTGCTGAGAACAATCGCAATGTAGCGATAGCGTTGCTCGTGCTGTTGCTGCTTGCCGTGTTCCCAGCCTACTACTTCCTGTACTATCGCCATAAGCGTTTCTATAGTTTATGTATCGAGCGTATCGAGCAGATCAACGA
>OCHM01000378.1_pt1 | contig 31267 bp, 27 predicted proteins | sample 1538901 | NCBI WGS metagenome assembly OCHM01 (sample SAMN04571734, study PRJEB22368) | human gut metagenome | biome: human gut; material: stool | host: Homo sapiens | place: Luxembourg | collected 2012-11-08 | reverse complement strand
AAATAAGAGGCAAAGAATAAAAACAGAGCCGTGACACAGTTCAGTTTACACTACCGTTACTTACACTTTGGAGTCGCAAAATGTGGTTTGTTTCAGCTTTGCCTTGGCTTTCTGCTATGTTCTTCATAGCTTTGGCTATTCGCCATGATAACTTCGGACATTATATATCCATTGTTGGTCCGTTTGCAATCTTTGCCGCTATCTATGTATTGAAGTTTATGATGAAGCATCGTATTTCCTTACGTTATTATGTGGGTGCCTGGGTAATGGCTATGATTTATATTGTTTGGGGACAGTTGTATTATTGTGACAACAACTTCTTTACACGTGCCGATTGCTCCACCAAGTTTGAGGCTATCAACTGGCAGATGGCACATACGGTAGAGCACCCTACTTTGCTTATCATGGGACAAGACCCTGGTTATTGCATGGGCTATAGTCGTCCGTATTGTAGATATTGGATAACACAGATGGGGCAGACACAAGCTATGTTCGATGCTCAAGAGAAAGCTTTGGCAGAAGGAAATGCAGATTTCGTGAGTTTGAATGGTAAGGAAAATATTGATAAATATGAACCATTATTGGCAAAAGATGGTTATCACCTGATGAATACATACAACGGATTTAATATATATACAAAACATCGGACCCCACCACTTCCTGCTAATTTTCATATGACGCCAATCGACATCTTGAAGAAGCACAATATGGCGGGGTTTGAATAACAACTTAAAGCATAATTGAAAATGAAGAAAGTTTCTATTTTGATACCCGTCTATAATGAGGAGAAGATGTTCCCACTGCTGGAACCAGAAGTGAAAAAACTAATGGATGCGCAGAAAGACAAGTATGAGTGGGAAGTGGTGTTTGTGAATGATGGTAGCAAGGACAACAGTCTCGTGATGCTTAAAGATATATGTGCAAATGATGAACGCTTTCATTATATAAGCCTTTCTCGTAATTTCGGAAAGGAGAATGCAATGTTGGCTGGCTTCGATTATGTTTCGGGAGACTGTATGGTCATTATGGATGCCGACTTGCAGGATCCGCCATCTCTGATACCTCAAATGCTGGAATATTGGGAGCAAGGATATGAAGATGTATATGCCAAGCGTGCCAATAGAGGAAAAGAGAGTTGGCTTCGCAAGAAGTTCTCTCTGCTGTTTTATCGTATTCTTGATCATTCAACAAGATTTGATGTGTTGCAAAATGTAGGCGATTTCCGTTTACTCGACCGCAAATGTATTGAGGCATTAAAAGAATTACGTGAGAGCGAACGATACACGAAAGGCATGTTTTGCTGGATAGGGTTTAAGAAGAAAGAGGTTATTTTTGATCGAGGCGACCGAGCTGCAGGTGAGAGTAATTGGAATTTCTGGAGCCTTTTCAATCTTGCAATTGAGGGAATCACGTCGTTTACAACAGCTCCGTTAAGATTTGCTACGGTTCTTGGTTCTGTTATTGCCTTTCTTGCTTTCTGTTTTTTGTTCTTCTATGTAGGAAAGAAATTGATTATAGGTGATCCCGTTCAGGGTTTCACTACTCTTGCCGCTATCATGCTTTTCTTGGGAGGTATTCAATTGCTAACTATAGGCATTCTCGGAGAGTATATTGGCAGGATCTTCAATGAGACGAAAAGAAGGCCAGTGTATGTAGTGGATGAGACTGACTTAAAACATTAATGATTATTTTATGGAAGATCCAAAAATTTCTATTTTAGTGCCGATATATAATGTGGAGAAGTATCTACCTCGTTGTATAGAATCTATATTGTCTCAGGACTTCAGAGACTATGAACTGATTCTTGTGGATGACGGCAGTCCAGACGGGTGCCCACAGATTTGTGATGAATATGCCATGAAAGACAAACGCATCAAGGTGGTGCATAAGAAGAATGGAGGATTGGTTTCTGCAAGGCTTGCTGGATTTAAGGAGGCAAGAGGAGAATACTTGATGTTTCTTGATTCTGACGATTACTTATATCCGTATGCCATTTCTATCTTATATAATAAAATATGTGAAGGGTATGATATTGTTAGAGGACAAGATATGCGGGTTTCTTCAACCAATGAGATATACGGGATAGAGGAAAGGAAGTTTGTCACGGGTATTCTCCATTGCGACGAATATATAAAAGCCTATATAATGGGTGAAGTTGCCCCTTATCTTTGGGGAGGTATATACAGACGTTCTTTGTTTTCTGAAGAGATATTTCTAAACTTTTTGTTTGTGTCACGACAGGAAGATTGGGTTACGCAGATGAGTATAGCCTCAAAAGTAAAAAGTGTTTGTTATATAGAAGATATTGTTCAGGCCTATATGATAAATGATAATTCTATTATGCAGACATGGGTGACGGATTATAGCTATGTGCTAAAAATCCAAGAGGCGATAAAGAAAACTACGAGTGATTTTTCAGATGAATTAAAACATTTGTTGACTTGTGATAGGATGCAAGAACTTAATCGGTGTTTCTTTTACCCTGAGTTATCTTTTGATTGGAGAGTCTACAAACAGATGAGAAAATTTCTCAAGAACACTGCAAACTTTGATATTGTCTGCCGTATGACCGATCGGAAATTTTTGAAGTTTGTGCAATGGCCTATTTTGTTTTGGACATATACGAGAGTTTATAATTACCTTTTCAAAATAAAAAGGTTACATGGAAAAACGAGAAAAGTATTAAGATAATATCATAATTTGCAAACAGGAACAAAATAAAAATGATAAGAATTTGGAGTTTATTGAAGGATATTGGTATATCTATATTAACAATCCTGAAGTCAAAATATAAATGGATACTAATATTTTTTATGTTATGGGTATATCGAGTTAGCTGTATGCCTGCTGATGATGGTGGTATGGCTCGAGGCTTGCAGATTGCAACAACTCTTGGCATGTTGCTTTTTACTTTTAACATGAAGGGAACAGGTATCTCGACAGCCTTGTTTAAATCCAAGATACCAAACCAGACGATGACTTGGTATCTATTATTGGCAATGATGAGTGCTTTGTGGTCGTATGTACCAACTCTAACATTATATATTGCATTTGAAAAATTGATATTTGTTATTGTATTGACAACGATTTTCTCTCAGTTTAAGACATTTGAAAACGCCGAACGAGCTTTTGTGTATTTTTTATTGGGAATTGTCATTTATAACGGTATCGTTCCACGTATGGCAGGACATGTTGCTTTCATTGCACATGATTTACAAGAAGGATCTTGCGCTGCGATGACTTTCTCTTATTGTTGTGGAGAAATGTTGGCAAAAAAAACTAAAGACAAAAAAAGATATGGAATGTTGAAAGCAGGTATGCTTTTGTCAATATGTTTTCTTGCAATTTCCACAAGTGGTGGTGCCAATGCTTCAGCTGCATTAGGTTTTGGAATTGCACTTCTCGTATGTGGAAAAATTGTTTGGGGGTTATTCTTACTTTTTATAGGTGGAGCTATCTATTTCTTTAAAGATTTAGGTGATAATATATTTAAATTTCTGATGGCGGGAAAATCTGACGAAGATATAAAGTCGGCAACTGGGCGTACTAACATTTGGGAGATTGTTTGTGACTTAGCTGGACAAAAGCCATATCTTGGTTGGGGACATGCTGCTTTGGAAAGATATATTTCAGATCGAGGTCCGACACTTTTAGTTGATTTACATAGTAATTATTATGGTTCTTATGGTAATAATGGAATTATTGGTCTAATCTTATTGATTGTTCATCATGTTTCTGCTATATTTTACACATTAGGAAAAAGAATGAAACCCGGTTATGTAGGGTTATTATGTGCAATATGCTGTGGCGCGCTTAATGGATATTCGTATGGTTTCTTGTGTGGAAAGACAGCTATTATTACGGTCGTATATTTTAGTGTGGTGGTAATGATTTATATTTACTCTAAAGTAAAGGTGAGAAATGTGTAATGAATTAAGTAGTAAAATTAAACTTATAAGTTTATTTTGTACGATTATGGTCGTCTATCGCCATGCATATACAGCAGAGTCTTTTAGTGGCGTTTTTCATCCTAATTGGGATATTTATAATTTTATTGCACATGGTATTACCTATTTAACAAGTATAGCTGTTCCATTTTTTTTTCTTATTTCTGGTTTCTTCTTTTTCAAGCAATCTTATTATGTGGAAAATAACTACATATTGATGTTAAAAAAGAAAATAAGAACTTTGTTCGTTCCTTTTCTTTTCTGGAATATTTTAGCTATTATTCCGATGTGGTATGGTGGCAAAATAGTCATAGAAGATTATTGGTATATGTATGTTGTTGATTTACTGCATAGTGATTACAATGGTCCATTATGGTATGTGCGAACATTGATGCTCCTGATGCTGATGTCACCTTTGTATGATTGGATTTTCTTTTTGGAAGATAAAATTGGGAGGAAATGGGAATTAGTAATACAAAGTGCTATCATTGCCTATATTATCTATATCTGGTGGCCAATGGATACTAAAGTATTAAGTACGGAAGGATGGCTATTCTTTCTCTTGGGAGGTATTGCCAGAAAGCATGAAGGATATTTGGAGAGGACACTGAATAAAAAATGGGCTGTATTGCTTTATCTTTGTTGGGTAGTATCATGCTTTTTTATTATGCCAAACTATTGGATAGATAAAATCCATATGTTGCTGGGTGTATTTCTTTTTTGGAATGTCATTCAAACAGGTTGCAGGGGATGGGTCGCTTCGATGGCAGGATATGCCTTTTTTATCTATGTCAACCACTTTATTTTATTGAAAGTGGTTAAAACTATTCTATCTCATTACTATTATGGAAATGAAATAGCAGCATTGCTTACTTTCTTGTTGTCCCCAATATTTGTTATACTCACAATATGGAAGGTGGGAAAATTATGGAATCTGAGGTATCCAAAATCTTTTACCTTGGTAACAGGTGGACGGGCGTAAATGTCATGTTTTGAAATTTTTAGAATATGAAAATACTGTATGCAAATCCGGTATTCTTAGACTACAGAATACCGTATTATCAGAAACTTATCCAGTTGTTTAAGGGTAATTTTTATGTAATGTATTCACCAAACCGTTATCATTTAATGAAGCGAGACGATTTGGTGGAACGTATTAAAAGCGAGATGGGGAATAATGCAGTCGCTTTCAAGCATGATTATCTGTTTGACACGGCAACAATGTCGTTTAATCGTGTAGAAGGAGAATATGGACAAAAGATCCCGTTTATGTATGGATTTTTGCGTGCCATCAGAAAAATTAAACCTGATATGCTGATAACAGAAGCTTTCTTTCAGTGGACACCATGGGGCATCCTCTATCATCTGCTTTTTCGCATTCCTCTTTACATAGGTTATGAACGAACTTGCTACACTGAGCGTAATACAGGTAAGCTGAAAACTTGGCACCGTAAATTATCTGATAAGTTCATCAAGGGGTATCTGGTGAATGGTATGGAAACAGAGAAATATTTGCGCTCTATTGGTGTCAAGGCGGAAAAGATCCATCGTATTGGTATTTCTGCAGACAGCAATGGTCTGACTACTTCAATAGCTAAGATGAAAGATGACGAAAAGGAGGCTTTCAGAAAAAAATATATAAGTACAGAGGACGGCTTAGTCTATTTATTTTCTGGTCAGATAGTTAAACGTAAAGGTGTAGGATATCTATTGACTGCGTGGTTGGAACACATTAAGGCATATCCAAATGACAGGTTGGTATTGATTGGGGCGGGTGACTTGTATGACACTTATAAGCAAGAATATGGCAAGGAGCAATCTATATATTTAGAAGGCAAAGTGAACTACAATGAGGTATATAAATATTATGCCATAGCTGATGTGTTTATACTGCCTACTATTGAGGATAATTGGAGCTTAGTTATTCCTGAAGCAATGGCATGTGGACTTCCTGTGGCAACAAGTATCTACAATGGTTGCCACCCAGAATTAGTGAAGGAAGGTGAGAACGGAATAACGTTTGATACTTTCAAGCAAGAATCAATAGCCGCTGCCTTTGATTATTTCCATCATCATGATTTAATAAGGATGGGACAAAGATCAAGAGAAATAGAAACAGAGTATAATACAGAACATTGTGTGACACGTTTATATAAGGTTATCATAAATGATAAAAGGAATAACAAATGAATGTAACAGTTATAACAGTTTGTTTTAATGCCAAGGAAGACTTGAAAAAAACGCTTCGCTCTGTTTGGGAACAAACGTATACGAATATGGAATATCTTGTTATCGATGGAGGTAGCACGGATGGAACCATAGAATATCTAAAAGAGTATAAAACTTTATTTGAGAAGAAAGGCAAACTTTTCAGATATGTTTCGGAAAGTGATAATGGCACGTATGATGCAATGAATAAAGGAGCTTTGATAGCGCAAGGTAAGTGGATTAATTATATGAATGCTGGTGACACATTCTATTGTCCAGATAGTCTTACTCTATTCTTTGCACATGAAATACAAGCGAATATAGGTGTGGTATTTGGAAATACTTGCCAAGAATATGATTTTGGAATTGGTATTGCCAAGTATGAAGATTATGTAAAGGATAATCCCATTATGCCATTTTGCCATCAGAGCTGTTTCGTACGAACCAAACTGATGCAAAGTTATCTATTCGATACGAGTTATCGTATAGTTGCAGATCACGACTTGTTCTTTCGCTTACATTCTGCTGGGGTGAAGTATCAATATATAGATGAGGTGGTGGCTCGTTATAACAGTCAATATGGTCTCTCTGCCACTCACCCATTGTTGCTTAGAAAAGAAGGGTTACGTATTCATCATATCAAAGAAAAATGGTATTACCCCTTGGTTCTTTTATGGGTATATGTACGCTATGGATGGGTTCAGTCTTTCAAAAATAACATGCCACATTGGATAACAGAAGCTTGGATAAAACATAAGAAAAAGTATATTACGAATCTAAAAAAATAAATCTAAAATTATGGATTTGTCAATAATAATTCCTGTATATGACGCGTCCCAAACCATTAATCGGTGTTTGGACTCAGTCTTTTCTCAAACTACTAAATATTCATATGAAGTTATACTTGTGGATGATGGTAGTAATGATGACAGTGTGAAGTTAATACAAGGGCGCAATAATAAAAATATTATTCTATATCAACAGGAAAATGCGGGGCCAGCTACAGCTCGTAATAAAGGTATTGAATTAGCGCATGGCGACTATTGTGCATTCCTTGATTCTGATGACCATTGGGAAGACGGTTATATTGAGCATACTATTGGTTTCCTAAAAGAACATGCAGAATGTGTTGCAGTAACTGTTGGACAGCATCATAAAACAATATCTGGTGACTTCTATGTTCCACAAGCATGGATACATAAAAAGCATAGTTTTATTATAGATGATTTTTGGGGAGAATGGGTAAAATATCGATTTGTAGGAACATGTGCTACAACAATGAAAACAGCAGCTGTTCGAACAATCGGAGGACAACGGACTGATTTGTTTGCAAATGAAGACTTTGAATTTTGGTTCTGCCTATCCACATGTGGTAAATGGGGATTCATACCACAAATATTATATGTAGGTGACGGAGGTGAAGTAAGTAAGAAAGGTTGGGTCGAAAAAAATAAAAGAAGATGGTATAGTACGGGAGATGTTGAAAATTGGCAGTATCGTTTGGATAAACTCGTTCCACATAAAGAAAAAACACCATCTTTCTTTAAGGCTTGCGGAATTGTAGCATGGGGTATTGTTTATTGCCAAATTTTATCAGGAAGACTTCGGATGAGCAGGAAACAATGCTTGAAATATGGCAAATATTTCGAAGTAAAAAAAATAGCAATACTAATGAATATAGCGAAGCATACATACCTCTCATGGTATTTACTTTGCTGGTTATTAAAATATAGAGAATATCACAGATAAAGAATATGATTTGTATAAAATTTGGAGGAGGCTTAGGTAATCAAATGTTTCAGTACGGCATGTATTTGCTCATGCGGAAATTGTACCCAAAAGCTAAGATAAAAATTGATCTTGATAGTTATAAATACGCTCATTTTCATACGGGGTTCGATCTAAAAAGAGTGTTTGCTGTCGAAATACCAAATTATGACCTAAAGAATAAATATTCAAAGGTAGAATATTATTACTACAAAATAAGAGTAAATCTTAAAAAAATATTCTGTTCTTTAAACATAATGGGAGTGAAGAGTTTTAATGGTGACAATCCTCATGTTAATCCTGAATTATTTCATCTCAATGCCAAACGATACAATTATCTATATGCGACATGGGAGTCTGAATATTATATTTCACAAGTAAAAGATGAAGTATTTAAGGCATTTAAGTTTAAGCCATTCCGAATGGATAAAAATATTATGATACAAAAGGATATGTTGGATAACTATTCTGTTAGTTTACATATCAGAAGAGGTGATTACCTAAACTCTCCTTTTGTTGCTTTGGCTGAAACGGATTACTATGTAAAAGCATTGGAATATATAAAGGATTTAGGAAAAGAAAAGCTAAAACTTTTTATTTTTTCTGATGATATAGAATGGTGCCGAAACAATCTGAACATTTCGGATATTTCTTCTGTGTATATTAATTGGAATAATGGATTGGATAGTTTTGAGGATATGCATTTGATGTCGCTTTGTAAATGTAATGTTATTGCGAATAGCACATTCAGTTGGTGGGGGGCATTTCTAAATCAGTCAAAATCACCACTTGTTATTTGTCCTAAACAATATTATAAAGATATTGAATATAATAATGTTTTTATAGACTATCACTATCCAAAGAATTGGATACTAATTTAAAATAGAGTAAAAATGGAAACAAAGAAAAGACAACTAAATATAGAACTATTACGCATAATAGCAATGGTTATAGTTCTTGTTGGTCATTATAATATTGCTTGTAATGGTGATGTTACTTACGAGTTGGTACATACAAATCTGCTAAAAGCAATAGGCATTGCTGAAATTAAAAGTTGGACATTTGTATGTGTTCCATCTTTCATTGTTATATCAGGCTACTTTGGTATCCATTGGAAGTGGAAAGGGCTGTTTAACTATCTATTTCAGATTTCATTCTGGGGTGGCATGGTTTATGTTATTACATGGCTATTTGGACTGCATAGCTTTAGCATTTTGCCTTTTATTAAAAATATGACTTGCTTTCTTCATGGCGTAAACTGGTTCTTTGCTGCCTATTTAGGTCTGTATATGATGTCCCCTATTCTGAATGCTTTCATAGAAAAAGTAGATGAACGACAGATGATGTTGATGACATTGGCATTTTTTACATTCCAAGCGATTTTTGGTTGGATCTTGAAATTAAATGAATTTTATTATGGATTGACAATGACAAGCCTTTTGGGATGGTACTTGTTAGGTGGTATGTTACGGAAGTCAAGTCTGAAGATATTTCATCTTAAAGCATGGCAAAATATGGCAATATTCCTTGGAATTGGTTTGTTTTGTGTATTCCTTAATTGTGCGACAGCTTACGTTGGATTTAAGAAAGATATCTTCAGTAACATATCTCCGTTACAGGTCATACAGACAACGTATTTATTTTTGTTCTGCCGTTCTTTGAAGATAACCAGAGGTAATGCGATAATAACTTTTTTTGCATCATCCGCTTTTGCTGGCTTGTTGATGCACTCTTGGGAAGGTGCTCATATGTATGGTATGGGGCATGATTCGATTTATGCTCATCTGCCAGTGCCTTTCGTATTTTCGATGAGTTACATTGGGATTTTCTTTGCAGTCGCTTGTTGTTTTGATAAGATTAGAATTTGGTTTTGGAATAAAATATCAAAAAAGTTCTTTGCCTAATGTTGAACAGAATATTGTATTTGGATTGCCTTCGTGGCTTGGTTATGCTCATGGTGGTTTTTTCTCATACATGTGGTAACTTTTGTTTGGAATGTAAAGATGAATTTTGGGTTTGTCGGATTTTTGAGATTTTGATGCTTCCTGGTTTCTTCTTTACAAGTGGTTGGTTTACTCGAATTAGTCTATCGGGGGGGTAATACTTAAACGTTTTAGATTAATGCTTATACCTACTATATGTATGTTTCTGATGTATATCCTTATTTATTGGGGAAATATTAATAAACTTGGATATTGTGTCTTAGGTGAGTACAAGTTTGGCTATTGGTTTACATTTGCGCTATTCTTGATAAATTTAATTCATTGGGTGGTTTCTGAAATTCTTTCTCGCTTAAGATTTGATGTACGAAGAACAACTATATATCATCTATGTTTATTATTCGTTGTCTCTATATCAATCCTCTTTCTAAAAGATTGGGATTGGAATTACAATAATAAAGTACTGGCTGGATGGTTTTCATTACGTCTGATTGCTATGTTTTTTCCGTTCTATCTGATGGGGATTGTATGTAGACAATATGAACGATTGTATAATCGTTTTATTTGCAATGACTATGTAATAGGAGGATTGATGATTGTTTTTGTAGCAAGTTTGTTTCGTATTAATGGTGGTTTCTTTTATGGTTTCTTACAATCCGGAATAGGTTTGCTATTGCTTTATCGTTTATTTCATTTCTATCAGTCAACTTTCTCTGATAAAACATTTGTGGGAAAACAGTTGTCAATGATTGGTCGTAATACATTGCCTATATATCTCATTCATTATTTTTTCTTTTTCGGTTTAAAGTTTCACATGATCGGGCGTTTTATTGATAACCAAACTCAATGGGGATTAACATTTGTCATCGCTTCTGCACTTACATTACTAATTACGTATGGTTCAATAGTTGTAGCAAAAATAATAGGGATCTCTAAACCTTTGAGTAAGGTATTGATTGGAAAATAAGTAAAAGCAATAATTGTTTCAACAGAATTATATGAAACCCAAAATACTTTTTATCATGCACATGCCACCTCCTGTGTATGGTGCCTCAATGGTGGGACAATATATACACGACTCTGAGCTCATTAATGCGTCGTTTGATTGCCATTACGTCAATTTAGCCGTGGCTACACGACTGGATGAGATTGGTAAGTGGGGATGGAATAAGGTGAAAGGAGTGTTGAAGAAGCTGATGGAGGTAAGGAACGCGGTAAAAACTGTAAAGCCGGATCTGGTGTATATCACTCCTAATTCTGCTGGCGCACCTTTCTATAAGGATTTCATTACGGTGATGATGCTTAAGATGATGGGGCAGAAGATTGTGATGCACTTCCATAACAAGGGCGTGGCTACCAGACAGAATCGGTGGCTGGACAACTGGTTGTATCGTAGATACTTTAAGGGTGTGAAATTGATTCTGCTGGCTGATGCGCTATATGAGGATGTGAAGAGGTATGTGAATAGAGAGGATGTTTTTGTTTGTCCTAACGCTATACCGATGCTTACGATGGCTGAGCAGACTGTAAGACCAAGCGATAATGTGCCGCATATCCTTTGGCTCACAAATATCATGAAGACAAAAGGTATAATGGAATTTCTCGCTGCTCTGAAAATTCTTAATGATAAGGACGTGAAATTTCAAGCAGACTTTATCGGTGGACTGACAAAGGAGTTGGCTGGTGATGAGTTTGATGACGCTTTGTCTATGATGGGGCTTAACGGATGTTGCACGTATTATGGACCGAGGTATGGTGAGGAGAAGTCTGTGTTCTTCCGCCAGTCAGACATCTTCGTTCTTCCTTCATATACCGAGGCTTTCCCCGTCTCCATCCTTGAAGCTATGGTCTTCGGTTTGCCAATCGTGGCAAGTAATGTCGGTGGTGTGAGTGCAGAAGTGGAGGATGGAGTTAACGGTTATCTTCTTGGTGGCAATCAGCCCATAATGCTAAACACGTTCCGTCCAAATCCGCGTGAAATATCCGAGAAAATCGAAAACCTCCTCACCGACTCCACCCTGCGCCAGCGTATGGGCGAGGCAGGAAGAGAAAAGTTTGAGAAGGAGTTTACGTTGGAGGTGTTTGAGAAGAGGATGGCGGAGATTCTAAAAACATGTGTTTGATTTAAATACTAATATGTTTCGATTAAAAGATTTAAATATACTTGGTAGCAAGGCGGAGCTCGCCTCGCTGCCTGAGGGCAAATTGCTTATCAATACGATTAATGCACATTCGTACAACACTGCACGTAAGGATGGGTTGTTCGCTGAGGCACTGACAAATGGTGATGTGCTCATTCCGGACGGGGTGAGCATCGTGAAGGCGTGCCGATGGATAAAGGCGAAGAGCCAACCGAAGGAACGTATTGCAGGATGGGATTTGTTCGAGTTTGAAATGAACAAACTCGAAGAATGTGGAATGTGGAATGTGGAATGTGGAGTGAGTGGTGAGGAATGTGGAAGAACACTCCGTTCGCAACAGCTCACGGTTATGTTCATGGGCAGCTCGCAGAAGGTGCTCGACCTTATTGTGAAGCGGGCGACTAAGGTTTATCCTCATCTGAAGATTGTGACCTACTCGCCACCTTATAAGCCTGAGTTCTCGGAGGAGGACAATAAGGCAATCATTGATGCTATCAATGCTGCTGATCCTGACTTGCTATGGATTGGTATGACTGCGCCAAAGCAGGAGAAGTGGACTTACTCGCATTGGGATGAACTGAATATCCACTGCCATGTAGGTACCATCGGGGCGGTGTTCGACTTCTTTGCTGGTACGGTGGAGCGTGCACCCGTATGGTGGCAGCGTCATGGTTTGGAGTGGCTTTATCGACTGCTGAAGGAGCCGAAGCGCATGTGGCGCAGGTATATAATTGGCAATGCGCTGTTCCTCTTCAATGTTATCTTTCGCGAGAGATGGTAAAGGATATTTACTACAAATTCATACAATTCTCGCTTGGTATTTATGATGGTCGGGAGTTTGTTGACGGGTCGGCACTGATTGGCTTCGATTGGGAGCGTTTCTTTGGTTTTGCCAGGAAGCAGACGTTAGTGGGCATCATCATGGAGGGCATATCGAAACTGCCGAAAAGCGTGGCACCAACGCAGAAACTGCTGATGAATTGGTTCATAGCGAGCCAGGGTATACGTCGACAGAATTGGGTGCTAAACGAAGCCACCGTCGATATATATAATAAGGTGAGGGCTGCGGGCTACGACTGTTGCATACTGAAGGGACAAGCAAATGCTGCGATGTACCAAAATCCGGCTGCGCGTACCCCTGGCGATGTGGATATGTGGGTGAAGGCATCGCGTGAGGAGATACGTGCGTTGGCTCATTCGCTGGCAAAGGAAAATGGACGTGTGGACGAGGAGAGTTTTAGCCATATCGCTATCACTCTGAATGGTGTATGCGTTGAGCTGCATTACACACCGGGCTTCATGGCAAACTTTGTGTATAGCCGTCGTTTACAACGATGGTTTGCGGATAGCATCGAAGGGCAGTGTCGCAATATGATTGCGTTGCCCGATGAGGTTGGTGAGGTAGCCTCTCCTACTCCTGCGTTCAATGCTGTCTATCAGTTGTACCACCTCTATCATCATTACTTCTATGAGGGTGTCGGACTACGCCAAGTGGTAGACTATTACTACGTAATTTTGAATTTTGAATTAGGAGTTTGGAATTGTCGCTTATGCGATGAGGAGTTGAAGAATTGTGAATTGGAATTTCAAAACTCAAAATTGAATAATTCAAAATCGGCAAAGCCGATAATTCTTGCTCTGGCAAGCGTCTCTACGAGCCGAGCGCAAAGTTCAAAACTCAAAATTCAAAACTCGCTAAAGCGTCTCGGCTTATGGAACTTCGCAGGTGCAATGATGTATGTGTTGCATGAGGTGATGGGATTGTCGGAGGAACTGATGATTGCACCGATAGACAAGACACGTGGACGGATGTTGCTCGACGACATTCTGCATGGTGGCAATTTCGGACATCACGACAAACGCCATGCGTGGGGACACGATGCTTATAAAGACAACGGCTTCAAGCATGGAGCGTTGGGGCATAATCTGTTAAGATTATACCGTGACGCTCGTCTGCTTAGATATTATCCTGCGGAGGCACTAAGCGAACCGCTATTTAGAATTTGGCATTTATTTTGGAGAATGCGAAATAAGAAATGCTGACGCAAGCTTTACTTGCGCCCTGCCTTCCATCCGCCTGTTCCGTAGCATCCCTGCTCTGTCACAATAACGACCTTATTGCCGTCGAGCACCTTGCGCGGACTATGCACCTTTGCGTCATTCGTTGCGCCGTTGATAGCGGTCGGTTCGGTGACAACAAGGTGCATTGTTGTTTCTACCCCACTGTCGTATGTGGTGGCGGTGATGGTTGTTTCGCCTACGCTGAGGAGCGTAACGTAACCACCTGTGACGGTCGCAACGCTCTCGTTTGAGCTCTTCCAATGCAAGCGTTTGTCGGTAGTGGTCTTCGGCATGAATGTCGGGCGCAATCCAATGTGGGCAACATCTAACGATACCGTCATCTCTTCCTCTGCAAAGCTGATCGAACGCGATAGCTCGGGCTGCTTCTGCTCGCCCTTGCGATAGAGGAACGGCAGGGACAGGGTCTTAGATGTGTAGAGATTGAAGCGTGCGTAGCTGTTATCCGGAGTGCTGTAGCGCATTGTGCCGTAAGCTTCGTTAGTAGGAGTAAGCGTCGCGCCTTCGTGATCAAGTGCTATATTCCATTCGGTTATGCCCTCGTTCCATGCCAACTTCTGCTTGCCTGTCGCACCAAGCTGACGACCGAATTGGTCGGTGAGGGTCCAGTGCTGCTGGTCGGCAGACTTGTTCAGTGTGAAGCGTAGCACATCTGGGCAGGTAACGTCAGCCGTCGAGGTCACCGACACTACATCGAGATAGTTTGTCTCGTCCATGCCGCCTAAGTCGGCAGCTGCCGCTCCGTTGCGGTATATCATCACCTCGTCGCCCGCGCTGAGCGTGCTCTTCTTCGTGAGCTTCTCGTACTGCCAGCCGAGCGGCGACTCCAAAGCTATGTCAGCCTCATCGTATTCGATAGTGATGGCATCGAGATACACTGAACCTTCGCTCTTGCCTCCAGCCACAACGATGCTCATGTCGTTGGTGGTGATGGCTGGTGCGTCTATCTGCTTCGTCACGTCGACATATACGCCGAGGTCTTTCGATACCACTCGCCGAACCAGTCGCTGCTGGCGAAGTCGACCGGTGCCAACGAGTAGAGCGTTGTGCCACCATCGTTGAGCGACACGCCCACTTGTCCTTTCTTATTGTTTGAGCACATCGAGAACGTGATGCTGCGCACCTTGCAGCCTTGCCATCCTTCGAGATAGAGCACTGCCTCGTGGTTGCGAGGTATCTGGTTGTAGCGGTTGCCCGTTGTTGCACCGAACTTGTTCTCGAAGTCTACTCGCGAGTTGCGTGGCACCGTTCCACATGCTGCTATCGCAAACTCTGCTGTCTGCTTGTTGTATTCAACGATTTTGTACATCACTTCTGCAGCATCCGCTGCAACAGAAATCGTAAGGAACGCTGCTACCGCCATTGCCTTACGCACAATACCCATCAGATTTTTCATATCCTTGTTTTTAGGCTTTTAGGCTGTGTGGTATGGGCAAGATGCCCATACCTCCTACCCTTTTTGCTTTTTGCTTTTACTTTTTCTGCAAAGGTACTGCTTTTTTATGTTTTCTGCTAAAGATCCATTATCTTTATAAAAAGTGTGCCTTCTATGTTTCTCGCGTAGAAACATAGAAGGCACACACTCTTTATTGCATTTACAAGGTTACAGCCACGCTCCGAAGCGTGGCTGCGGCAGTGGTGCCGAGAAGTAGTAGTTCTGATCGTTGGCGCTGTCGAGGAAGTTCACCCTCTTCATGCCGAAGAATGGGATGCCGTTCGGGAAGATGCGCGCAAAGTCGGTCACACCGCCCGAGAGAGCGGGGCTACCCTGCTGCAGATCGAAGTTCCACGCCTTATCGAAAGCAAGCGGAGCGCCCTTGTCGGGGTCGTCGACCTCGCAGTTGATGTCCATACCGGCGTTCTGCTTGAAATTCTTGAAGAGCGGATTTAACTGGCCTGCTGTGGCGCTCTTTATATCCGTGTCGAACCAGATGCCGAGCGAAGCGCCCTTTGCCATCTGCTCCACGCCAGTAGCGGTAGAAGCGTAGTAGTAGTTTGGCGTGAGGCGGCTGTGCTCCATGTCAGCGCCGTCCTGCTTGGGCTGCTTCAGACCGAAGCGCGAGTCGTAGCAGAGGTTGTTCACGAACACCGGTCGCGCAGCCTTCTCCACCCATACCGAACCGCCCTTCTTATTCTTCGAGCGTCGCCAACCGCAGTCGACGATGGTATTGTTGTAGACAGTCATGTCGGTGAGCGACACCACCTCGCTGTTGCCGGCGTTGGAGAGTTTGAAGGCGTTGGTGCAGGCGTTGTATATTACGTTGTTGGCTACGTCGAGCTGACAGCCCGCCTTCACGTTGATAGCCTCGCCGCCGTCGGCAGCGTTGCCCGAATCGGCGAAGATGTTGCCCGCAATCACGCCGTTGCCGCCCGTGAAGTAGGTCTGGTCGTTGTAGTTGTCGTGGAAGAAGCTGTTGGCGATGACAAACTTGCCGTTGACGTTGCAGAAGTGGAAGGCCGGCACGCCGCCGTCGATGGTGGTCTTGAAGAGCTTGTTCTGGAACGATGCCGACGACTCGGTAGGCGTGGCGCCGGCGTAGGCTATGTCTACATGGTTGAGCACCACTTCCTCCGAGTTGTAGCCGCAGATGATGCCGCCCCAGGCTTCGGGCTTCTTGCGGTCGGAGGTGAAGGTGACGGGCTTCTCGGCTGTACCGAGGCAGTAGAGGTTGCCCAGCACCACCACTTCTACAGGCACCTGCACGTCAGCCTTGCACGTCACCGTCACGCCCGGCTCTATATAGAGCGATGTGCCGACGGGTATCTCTACGCTCTCGCTCAGCGTGGTGTCGTTCGACCACACGAGCGAGCCTACAGGATACTCCGCCACGGCGGTCTTTATGACGTTTGTAGAACCTTGGTTGGCGTTGCCGTTGTTGCCTATATAATCGTACGGATTGATGTTGTCGTTCTCGCAAGACGCTGAGAACATTGCCGTTGCTGCGGCGAGCAGCATACCGGCCATTGTGTTTATCTTCTTCATTGTATGATGTTGTTATGGTGAGGTGGTGGGGTGTTGAGATATGAGATGTTGTGGTGAGATGACGCGAATCAGAGCTTGTAGCGCACGCCGAGCAGGAAAGTTCTGCCGTAACGGTATGTGCCAACGATGGTCTTGTCGCTCTTCTGTCCTTCATACTCGAGGTTGCTCTGGTTGACGGTCTTGAGGTATCGCTCGCGCTTTGCGTCGAGCAGGTTGTTGGCCTTGAAGAAGAGCGAGATGCCGTTGTGGAACTTCTTCTCTGCGCTGAAATCGAGTCCGAACATCGCCTTGTCCCACTGGTCGGCGTCCTTGAACGGCGACACAAGTGCGAGTTTCGTGCCGGTGAACGAGGCTGCAAGTTGTGCGTTCCAACCATGTTCGGTGTCCTTGTAGAGCAGGGAGAGGTTGGCTGTATGCGGCGCCTGGTTCACGAGCGGACGAGTCTGCGTTACGCCCGTCTTATACTCTGCGCTGCCTTCCTTGTACTGGCGCTTCGAAGTGGTAATCTCCGAGTGGGTGTAGGTATAGTTTGCCTTCACACCGAAATGGCGTATGTACTTTATCACGTCAATCTCGAAGCCCATGTTCTTCGCGTTGCCCAGGTTGGCGGGCATGTAGTAGGCGTCTGTTCCGGCGCCGATTTTGCCGTCCGACGTAACGAACACCTGTTCTATCGGGTTCTTCAGATACTTGTAGAAGACGCCTGCGAGAATCTGCTCTGTGCTCGACGGGAACCACTCCCAGCGCAGGTCGATATTGTCGATGCGGGCGCGTTTCAGCTCAGGGTTTCCCTTCTCCTGATACTCCTCGCCCTGTATCTGATAGGGTACAATCTCGTAGAATCCAGGTCGGTTGATAGAACGGTAGTAAGAGAGGCGCACGTTCATCTTCTTTGTCGGTGTCCACTTCACTGAAGCCGACGGCAGATAGTCCCAGTAGCTCTGCTCGCCCACCTGCCCCATGTTGCGGAAGTGCTGCAGCATGGTGTATATCTGGTTGGTATGTTCGGCGCGTAAGCCTACGTTCAGCTCTCCGAGAGCGCTGCTCAGCGTAGCCATAGCGTAGACTCCGCCGATGTGCTCCTTCGAGTCGTAGTTGAGCTGAGACGCCTGCGAGTAAGGCGTCTTGCATACCCAATCGACGTTGGCGAACTGCTCGTATCCGTTGCCGTCGAGCTGCTGCGAGATGTCAGCTGGGTTGAAGATGTACGAGTAGAAGCGGTTGGAGCGCTCCTTGCGTCGATACTGCGCTCCGACCTTCCACAAAGCGTCCAGCTTGTCGCCGAAGCGTGTGTCGTAAGCGAGGTTGATGTAGCCCGCCCAGTCGGTATCCTTGTTGTGCTGAAAGCGGCGTTCCGCACTCTTAGGCAGCGTCTTCAGGATGTTCTTCTCCTGGCTCCATATATCGCCCGACACGGCGTCGCCCTCAGCGCCGGCGCTTCTGCCCACGGTGTTGGTAAGCGTTACGTAAGTTCTGTCGGGATCCTCCTCTTTCGCCTGCGAGAACACGCCCGACCAGTCGACCGTGAAGCGGTCGGTCAGATGGTGCGTGCCCTTGAGGTTGGTGGCGAAGATGCTCTGCGTAGAAGAAATGGAGCGCAGCTCGTCGTCCTGCGTGTACGAGTCGGCACTGATATACTCGGTGTTCACGCCGTTGTTGTAGCGCACGCCCTTCGAGTTGGTGCGCACGTACATGTTGTACCATTCGAGTTTATGGTTCGAGAGCGAGAGGTCGAGCTTTGCGTGCAGCCCCGCCGTGAAGTCGTGTACGCTGTAGTAGCGGTGGTTAAGCGTAGAGATATACATAGCCTGTTCGCCCGACGCCATCTTCACCGAGTTGTATGTACGCTCCGTGCCACGGAAGGTGTTCTGCACACTTCCGGCAAGCATCACACCGATACGGTCGTTCCAGAAACGATCGCCAACGCTGAGACCGCCGATGAAGTTGGGCGCCGGCGTAGCATGGCTCTTCAGCTGCACCGGTCCGTTCCTGAAGTCGGAAGCCGAAGCCTTATAGTCTGAGCCGAACGCCTCGTAGGGCGAACGGTGAGTATAGTCGGAGCGGTTAGTCGTGAGATAGTCTCTTGCGCCGCTCCAGAAGTAGTCGCTCATGCCTACGGCGGCGTTAGCCTGCAACTGGAAGCGTGCGGGCGCATCCTTCATCACCATGTCGACCACTCCACCTGCGGCGTCGCCCTCCATGTCGGCAGTAAGCGACTTCGAAACCACGAGGCGGTCCATCAGGTCAGACGGGAAGATGTTGAGCGGAACGTAGCGGTTCTTGTCGTCGGGGCTCGGTATCTTCACACCGTTCACGAGCGTATAGTTGTAGCGCTTGTCCATGCCTCGGAGTATGGCGTAAGAAGCCTCGCCCGAAGCGTCGCGCTCCATGGTCACGCCCGACACGCGCTGAAGCACGCTCGCCACATTCACGTCGGGCGAGAGCTGTATGCTCTGCTGGCTCATCACGTTGAGCACGCTCGCCGCATTCTTCACCGTCTCGACGGCGCTGCGGTCGGAGCGATACTCGCGGCGTCCGGTTACAACCACCTCGCCCAACTGCTGCAAGTCTTCGTCCAAGGCGATAATGAGTTGTCCGTCCTTGCCTTTCTCCGAGCCTTTGTCATAGTCTTTCGCCACGTCGACCACCATCTCTCTTGTCTTGTACGCCATGTACGAGACAACAAGCGTGTAGCGGCCGCGGTCGGGCAGCTCGCGCAGCGTGAAGGTGCCGTCGAGACCGGTTGTGGTGCTGACGCTTGGCAGCTCCTTCACTCTGATAACGGTGCCAATAAGCGGCTCGCCGGTCTTGTGGTCCTTGACGATGCCATCGAGCGTGTGCGCTGTTATGGCAGAGGTAGCAGCCGTAAGGAGTGCCGCTGTGAATAAGAATCTCTTCATGCTATTTCGACTTTGTTATCGTGTGAATAATCTTTCCATCCTTGTCTATCATCGACATCTTCAGCTGCTTCTTGTCTACGGTGAACACAGAGAAGCCGTCGGCAGAGCTGCAGAACACCGTGCCGTCGGTAGGCTTCACGGGACGCGCCAACGACGACGACGAGTTGACTACGTAGTCGATATTGTCACCCTTCTTCTGTATGTGCTGGAAGTTGTGGATGTGTCCGCAGGCGTATATAGCCACGTTGTTATATTTGTGAAGCACGGGCAGCAGACGCTTCTGCATGTCGAGACGCTCGCTCTCCTTCTTGTTGGTGTCGGCATATATCGGGTGATGACCCATCACAACCACCCAGTCTTCCTTGGCGTTGCGCAGCGTCTCGTCGAGCCACGCCAGCTGCGCCTCAGCGTCCTGCTTGCAGGCGTCGGGATAGACGCTCGAATTCTTACGATAAGAGTCGATGAGCGGTGTTGTATCGAGCATCACAATGCGCACGGAAGTGTTGGCGTGCTTGAACACCTTAGTATAATACCTGGCAGGCATCATCCATCGGCGGCTCACCTTGCCGTAGTCCATGAAAGCCTGCGTATTGCCGCGATACTCGTGGTTGCCGCAAACTGGGAACCAGTCGAGCATAAGGTCGGGATGCGAGTAAACCAGCTCGTAGTTGGTCATCCAAAGTGGGTCCTGTAGCGACGCAACACCATTGAAATGATGAATGTCGCCCGCAGCAAACACACACTCAGGGTCAACCACTCCCGCCATTTCGCCCATCAGTTCGGCTATCGGCTTCTGGTCGTAATAGCCATTGCGTCCCATGTCGTTGGTCATATAGAGCGTAACGTCGCCCTTGAGCTGCTGCCACTCGGCACGCACGTCGTCAGCAACCGGTTGCGCTACGGTAGCCGTTGCCACCTTCGACTTGCAGCACGCCGGCACGCCGACTGTGCCTTGAGCCTGCATACCCATGCTACCCAACAACATCATTGCAGCCAATGACCACACAGCCATTCTTCTGCCGCAGCTTTCTCTCACTACTTTCTTTTTCATTCTTTTGCTTATTTAGTTAACTATATGTAAAATTTCGGGTGCAAAAGTAAAAGTATATTGTGTCAAAGAAGTTACAAAAATTTTATAATCAGAAGTCTTCCTGCGACGACTCTTCTTTTTCCCATCCTGCGCTGTAGTCCGCCACCCAGAAAGCAGATGCCCGATACAATCCGCGTGTTCAAGCGCTGGCTATACACTTAAATTATCTTAATGCTTCACCAAAAAATACTACAAATACTTGTTTGTATGTGTCAAAAAGTGTAGCTTTGCAGCAGTTTCATGTGTCTAAAAGTGTAATAATTCCGAGTTTTCATGTGTCTAAAAGTGTAAGATTTCTGAGCTTTTATGTGTCTAAAAGTGTAAACTATGAAAAGAAAGATATACAACAAGCTCGTAGAGTGGAAGAATCAAAAGCAGCACAAACCATTAATACTCAACGGTGTAAGACAATGCGGCAAGACTTTCATCCTTAAAGAATTCGGCAAAAAAGAATTCGCAAGCCTTGCCTACGTCAGTTGCGACAGAAACGAAAGCCTACAAGCCATATATGCGGGCGATTTCAATGTGTTTAGAATTATACAAGGATTAAGTGCTTTGACAGGAGTGGACATCATCCCCGGCAAGACACTTATATTCTTAGATGAAGTGCAAGCCTTTCCACAGGCATTAGAGGCATTGAAGTATTTTTGCGAAGACGCTCCCGAATATCATATTGTTGTGGCAGGATCTTTGTTAGGTGTAGCCTTACACGCAGGGGTATCCTTCCCCGTAGGAAAAGTACAGACACTACGCCTTTTCCCTATGGACTTTGAAGAGTTTCTTATGGCATTGGGGGAAGACCAACTGCTAAAGCTCATGCATAACCACGATTACGAACTGATGAATGCCTTCCACGAAAAACTAAAAGACTATCTGCGCCAATACTACTATGTAGGAGGAATGCCAGAGGTCGTGAAGCATTACGTAGAAAACAAATTGCTCAATCAGGTGCGAACCATTCAAAACGAAATTCTATCCAACTATGCAGGCGATTTCTCCAAACACGCACCCACACAAGAGGTACCACGCATCGACATGGTGTGGCAATCGATACTTGGGCAATTGTCTAAAGAGAACAAGAAATTCGTGTATGGAGTATTGAAAAAAGGCGGTAGGGCGAAAGAATTCGAGTTAGCCATACAATGGCTGATAGACGCAGGTCTAATATATAAAACTACAAAGGTGACAAAACCCGAATTGCCATTGAAGTTCTACGAAGACATATCTGCTTTCAAACTCTATTTATGCGACTGTGGATTGATGGGCGCTATGGCAAACACCGATGCTAAGAATGTGTTAATTAGCGATGCCGTATTTACTGAATACAAAGGGGCATTTACCGAACAGTATGTCCTTCAGCAACTACTCGCATCTAACATAAACAACATTTATTATTATAGTTCGGACACCTCACGCATGGAGATGGATTTCATTATTCAGCAGAAAGGTGCACTGGTACCAATAGAAGTGAAAGGAGGAACAAGCATAAAGGCAACATCACTACACAATTATCTAAAACAACATCAAGACATACCTGCCGTACGCTTCTCAATGCTCCCTTATCGCAAACAGGAAAATATAACCAACATGCCCCTATACGGTGTGTTTCTCAGTTTGGAATAAATATGCCAGTATTAAGTGAAAGAACTATAACTGATTAACAAACAAGAAAGGAACAAACAATGAAAGGTTACGCAAAACCGATACGCTCTATGATGCCGAAGGTTTCTTCTGGTCTGCCAAGCAAGCAGATACAAGATACTGTACAATGATTGCTCCACAAAAATACTTGTGGACTTCAATGGACAACAGAAGTAAACTTCGTTGCTTACGCTTTTTGTTTGAGAAATGCGACATAGCCGAGTCTGAATTGGTGATGTTGCTTGAACCTGTAAAAGAATAAAAGTTATGGCAGAAAATAACAACATACCGCAGTTCGTGAATAGCGATTCATTCATGGTAGACAAGAACTATGTGAAGTGGTTGTCTGACTTGAAGAAACGCTTCCATATGGCACAGCTCAAAGCTGCTGTCAAGGTGAATACAGAAATGCTTAAATTCTACTGGAGTTTGGGCGAGGACATTTGCGAAAAGCAGAAACAATACAAGTGGGGCGCAAACTTTATGAAAAGGTTGAGCCTTGATTTGCGTGCAGAATTTCCAAAAGCAGAGGGATTTTCTGTTGTCAACTTGTATTATATCAAACGTTGGTTTGTTTTTTATTCTTCGCATACAAACTTTTTTTACCAAGCTGGTAAAAAATTACAAGATGTGGAAAATTCAACAACACCAATGCCTAATATCTTGCTTCGTGTGCCTTGGAGACACCAGACTGTAATAGTATCCAAATGTGAAAACATAGAAACAGCTTTGTTTTATCTCAAAAAGGTGCTTGCTGATAACATGAGCCGTACCGAGTTAGTACATGCTATTGAAACCAAACTGTACGAGCACACAGGCAAGGCTTTGAATAACTTTGATGTTACACTGCCGCAACCTCAAAACGCATTGGCAACAGAGATTATAAAAGACCCTTATAAGTTGGATTTCTTCTCGTTGCCAAGCAAGTTCAACGAAATGGACTTGGAGAATAAGTTAGCAACCAATATTACTCGCTTCCTCTTGGAACTGGGTAAAGGCTTTGCGTATGTCGGTCGGCAGATGGAACTTGACACGCCAAGTGGCAAGTCTTACTTCCCCGACATGATTTTCTATCATACTCGTCTGAAATGTTATGTGGTGATTGAACTGAAAGTGGTTGACTTTATGCCAGAATTCATTGGCAAACTGAACTTCTATGTTTCGGCAGCAGACGAATTGCTTAGAGGCGAGGGAGACAATCCGAGCATCGGCATTCTTCTTTGCAAGGACAAAGACTCTTCTGTTGTCGAATGGTCTCTGCGTGGCATCACGACTCCGTTAGGTGTGGCAAGTTACCAGTTGCAGGAGGTTTATGAACGCACATTGCTTGAAATAAAGCAGGAAGCCTCAGAAGAGAACGCTTCAGAAGATGAAAGATGAAAAATAAATAATAGAATGTAACAAAATGGACTTATCAAAACACTTTGTTTTACTCAATGGGGAGCCTAAGACCTTACAAATAGACACCATACAAAAAAATGGGAATACAGGTTATAGTGTGCGTTTCAAAAACAACGGACGTACATATAACTATGCCTATAGCAAAGTAACTTGGCTCAGTACTCCTGAGTGGAAAGACCCCACACAATGTAAGGTATATATAAATGGAACATTGACACAAAATATAAGAGAAATATGGCGCTTCGGCAATAACGAACATAGCTATTGGAGAATTATCTTTAACAATAATTTTGTATTGGATGATGCTTCTGGAAAAATCACAGTAGCACAATCCTGCCTACAAGAAACAGCCGCAAAGGATGTCCTTACCTACATGAAAAACGTGGCAACTATCAATCCTTTAGGCAGAGATGAACAGAATCATGAGGGAACACTATCGCAGATTTATAACAGTGTAGATTTTATTGATAAAGAGACAGCAGCTGCTTGCTACCTCAACCCTGCTAACAACAAGCCTAAGAAACGTTGTCATGCCGACTTGGTTTTTCCTTTTGGATGTAATACCAGCCAAAAGATTGCTGTAGCCAATGCCTTTGAACATCAAATAAGTGTCATCCAAGGTCCTCCTGGTACGGGTAAGACACAAACCATTTTGAACATTATCGCAAACATTATTAGACAAGGTAAAACGGTGATTGTTGTCTCTAACAACAATTCTGCTACAGCAAATGTGTCTGAGAAACTGGAAAAATATGGTATTGGCTTTATAGCAGCCTCACTTGGTAACAAAGACAATAAAAATGCATTCATTGCTAATCAACCCATAATACCCACAGATCTTAATACGTGGGGGTTAGAACTCACAACCTATTTTAAAGTGAGACAGCACTTACATACTACCTCGCAACACTTAGACAAGGTTTATGAATTACAGAATGAACGTGCATTACTATTGCAAGAGCAACAAACGATAGGATTGGAGTGGAAACACTTCTGTAAGAACAATGGTATTGATGAAAATATAGAATTAGAAAACCATATCAATTCAAAGCGTATCTTATCCATTTGGCTAAGTTGCCAAATATGGACAGATGATAAGTATGTAAAATATACTCACGGAATTGGCAAATTAAAAGAACAAATCAAATGGTGGTGGATGAAATGGACATGTACCAACAGACTTCATATACAAAACAAAATTGACAAGAACAATTTGGCACCACTTATATTAGAACTTCAAACTTTATACTACAAAAATAAGATTCTGGAAATCGAGCAACGTATAGAAACAATCAATCAAGAAATGGCTTTATATGATGCAAAAGCATTGACTAATAGTTTAGTCAAAGATTCCATGACACTCTTAAAATCGTCATTATACGACCATTATAAAGACCGAGAGAGAGTAGTTTTCACCGATACCAAGGACATGAAAAGACAAGGTGTAATGATGAAGAATGAATATCCTGTAATACTCAGCACCACTATGTCTGCACGTTCATGTGTATTTGCAGATGAACCATACGATTATATCATTATGGATGAAGCATCGCAAGTTTCATCAGAAACAGGAACTTTAGCTCTTACCTGCGCAAAGAATGCCGTTATCGTAGGAGATACGAAGCAATTGCCTAATGTGGAAACAGAAGAGGATAGAAAAAAGTTGCAGATCATTGCTAAACCTTATAACATATCAGATGGCTACGACTGTTCAAAGTATAGTTTTTTAGAATCAATACTAAAAGTTATACCCGATATAACAGAAACGATGCTTCGAGAACACTATCGTTGCCATCCGCGTATAATCAACTTTTGCAATCAAAAGTTTTATGGTGGCAACCTGCTTATCATGACAGAGGATAAAGGTGAAGAAAATGTATTAACAGCCATAAGAACCGTTAAGGGTAATCATGCTATTAATCATCTTAACCAGCGAGAGATAGATGTGGTGAAGAACGAACTATTACCGACCTTGAAAGATTGCAGCAGTATCGGTATTGTAACTCCATACAATAATCAAGTGGACGCTTTCCGCCAACAGCTGAATGATATAAAGATCGGAACAATACACAAATACCAAGGTCGTGAAGAAGACACTATTATCATGAGCGTTGTAGACAATCAGATTTCTGAGTTTGCCGATGACGCAAAGATGTTAAATGTAGCAGTATCAAGAGCACAAAAGCATTTCTGCCTCGTTATGACCGGAAATGAGCAAGCAAAGCACCGCAACATCATGGATTTGTTGGACTATATTGCCTACAACAACTGTACTGTGACAGAAAGCAAACTGGCATCTATTTTCGACTATCTATATGACCAATATACAGAACAAAGAATAAACTTCCTCAAAAATCATCCACAAATTTCTGATTATGCGTCGGAAAATCTTACATATTCACTGATATGCGAGGTGTTGGCATCTAATCCTGATTATAGTTGTATGAAGGTGTTGTGCCATATTCCTTTACGACAAGTTATAAAAAATACATCACTGATGTCGGCAGAAGAATTAAAATATGCTGCAAACTATAACACACATCTTGATTTTCTCATAATCAACCGTATAGGGAAGCAACCCGTACTTGCCATAGAAACAGATGGATATTCGTACCACAATGAAAAAACAATACAGCATCATCGTGATATAATGAAAGACCATATTCTATCAAAGTATGGTCTACATCTACTACGTCTCTCAACAAAAGGCAGCGGTGAACGAGAAAAGATCGTAACAGCACTGAATAAAATTGATAATATACAATCATCTAAAAGATGCTGAGCATGTGCTCGCACCCCGAGTTCGACGACGAGATGCTGCCACTCAGCAAGGGAGATGCGCTTGAAGGCGCAACGCTTCGTGAGGGAGATATCTGTGGAAGAACAGCAATTCCACCGAACGCACGGAACGCACAAAACATTGCTGCGGAGTATATTCTAAACAAAACGACGAGCATCTGCGTCGGTCGATACGAGCATCTGCGTCGGTCGATACGGACGTCTGCGTCGGTCGATACGGACATCTGCGTCGGTCGATACGGACATCTGCGTCGGTCGATACGGACATCTGCGTCGGTCGACGCGGATGCTTAACAACAAACATAAACATCAGAAATGAAACATCTTTTTATCATACTAAGCTGTCTCCTGCCCAGCCTTTGCTCAGCGCAAACCTTCAGCGGTGAATACACCGCAGAGTGGCAGTGGGACATGAAGCGCAACACCAACTGGCTTAACCTGCTGCGCTTGAACCTGAACGTGCCCGTCTTCGACGGCAAGGGCACCATCGAAGCCTCTACGCTGCACATAGCGAAGACCGGCGAAACAATCATAGCCGACTGGCAGACGTTCTCGAACATTGAGGCAGAGAACAACGTTGCTGCCATCGCCGTATTGGGCTACATGCACGAGTGGCAGGCGGCACATCTGTTTGTCGGCGTGCGCAACGTGAACGAGGACTTCTTCACGTCCGACATCACCGCGCTCTTCATCAACAGCTCCTGTGGCATCTTCCCCACCATCGCCGCAAACTCCCCCATAGCCAACTATCCGTTCTCGGGGCTTACGGTCTACTTCGACGTGTCGAGGGGCGACTGGACATTCAGAAACAGCCTGTACAACGGCACTGGCTACAACGGATGGAAACGTGGAGACAACCCGTTCCTCGTGCGACCGGCAAAGGACGGCGTGTTCAACATCTCGCAACTGGAGTATGCGCACAGCGGTGCGCACTACTTCGCCGGCGTGGCTGTCCACTCGCGGCAATATACCGTCGGCACGGATGGCGAAATGCCGTCTGCCGACGCTGCTGCACACAAGACCACCTGCGCCTGGTGGGCGTATGCCGAGCAGCCAGTGTGGTCGGCTGCCGACCGCTGCGTGACGTGCATGGCGCAGTACTCGGAGAACACCTGTCGCCAAAATGTCTGCTACAGGTATGCCGAGGTGGGCTGCGCCTACTGCGACAGTCTCAACCAGTGTGGACTGTCTGCTCAATGCGCTCGCTTCCGTCAAGGCACCGAGCACTCCGTTGAGCTGACATACCGTCGCCAGCTGAACCGCCACATCGCTCTGCAGCCCTCCTTCCAGTACATCAACAACACAGAAGGCAACTTCACCGCGCTCTGCGCACGTCTGTACTACAGTTTCTGAGCGACTTCCCACAGAACCTTGCTGCGGAGTATATTCTCCCACAGAACACGCGGTTTAGCTTTTTACCCTTTTACTTTTTTACTCTTTTACTTTTAAATTATGTCAGAACACCTTACCAAAGACGCTATCGACCTCAGCACGCTGAGCATACCTCGCCTGTTCGGTCGCTATTTCCTGCCAACATTGTTCGGAATGCTCAGCATCTCCGCCATGTGCGCCATCGACGGCATCTTCGTCGGACACGCCGTGGGAGCCGACGGCATCGGCGCCATCAATATCTGCGTGCCCATAATGATGCTGGCTACGGGTCTCGGACTGATGATGGGTGCCGGCTGCTCGGTGGTGGCATCGATACACATGGCTGAAAAGAAGCTGAAGGCGGCGCGCATCAACGTGATGCAGGCGTGGATATTCACCTCGATCGTCATCCTGGCGATGATCATTCCGGTGATGCTCTTCCCTTCTGCCACGGGCAGACTGCTCGGCTCGTCGGAGGCACTGCTGCCTCTGGTGCGCGAGTATATGCTGGGCTTCATGCCGGGCGAGCTGTTCGGCGTGTGGTGCGCCCTGCTGTTGTTCGTGATACGATTGGACGGCAATCCGCGTCTCGCCATGTGGTGCAACGTGATTGCGGCTATAGCCAACATCGTGCTCGACTGGCTGATGATAGTACACCTCGGCTGGGGACTTGCCGGCGCTGCCGTAGCCTCAACGCTGAGCATGATGATAGGCGGACTGATTGCAGCGTGGTACATGCTGTTCGCCGCGCGACAGCTGCGCCCGATACGCCTGAAGTGGAGCCGCCGATCGCTACTCTACTCCGTGCGCAACATCGGCTATCAATGCACCATCGGCATCTCCGCACTCATGGGCGAAGGCACAATGGCGGTGCTCACGCTCGTGGGCAACTACGTATTCATAACCTATATGGGCGACCCAGGCGTGGGCGCGTTCGGCATAGCGTGCTACTACACACCGTTCGTCTACATGATAGGCAACGCCGTGGCGCAGTCGGCGCAGCCCATCATCAGCTACAACTACGGCATCGGCAACGGTCACCGCGTACGCTCCACGCTGAAGGTGGCGCTGCTCACCGCCGTGCTGTGCGGCGGAGCCGTGAGTGCAGCCTTCGTGCTGTTCCCCTACCAGCTTACGGAACTCTTCGTGAGCACCACCGAAGCTGCCTTCCCAATCGCCGTCAAGGGTTTCCCATTGATGGCTGTCGCCTTCGTGTTCTTCATCGTCAACCTCATGTGCATCGGCTACTTTCAGAGCGTTGAGCGCGTGCGCCCGGCAATGGTGTTCGCGCTGCTGCGCGGTGCGGTGTTCCTCGTGCCCAGCTTCATACTGCTGCCGAAGGTGCTCGGCGACAGCGGCATCTGGCTCGCGCTCGCCCTCTCCGAACTGCTCACCACTGCGTGCATCGCGGTGTATGCGGCGCTGCGGAGATAGTCCGCATTTCCACGCAACACACAGATATCGCCGCTTCGCACCGCATTTTTGCCGTTTCGCATAAGGAGGTGTTGTGTATAAAAACAAACGATTGTACTTTTGCAGCATAATAATAAGTTCTCAGGCAACTTGTCCTTTGAACGAACCCATAAATTGAAGCATAAAATGAAAAAGTTTGGATTTAGACATTTGATGTACGGATGGCTTGCTGTCGTAGTCCTTGCGCTGACTTCATGCGACTCTGAAAATGTGACACTGATCAATGACAAAACTTTGCCGGAGGCCATTGCCAAAGATTTCCACGAACGCTGCGAGGACTACACTATCAAACGCGTTTACACAGGTCCAGAGCCTTACTTCGACAGTGGAGCAATGGAAACGTATGTCACCTCTGAGGACAACGCAGGGAATGAGTGCGTGGTTGTATACGTTGACAATGCGTGGAACCGCACCGTGCGGATGCTCTCTGACATTGACCAGTTGCCCAGCTCGGTGCGATACCAGCTGCTCACGATAAACCCGGAGGCCAGAAACGATGAATTCTGTGAGATCAAGGAAGTGACACAGGCCAGCATAAACGGGACATACTATATTCTCTGCTATCTGCAGGACACCCCCAAGCTCAAGAATCTCGTCCACACACTTGTCATCGACAGCAAAGGAACGGTGGCCAAGGCATGCACATACAGACTGAACAACGCTGAATATATAGGTACGATTCCTGGTGATATGGAATGGATTACAGCGCACTACAAAGGCTCCGAAGTGCTTGGTTTTGTCAACAACAACGGTGATGACAACTATCTCATCATGCACGACGGCGTGTTGAAGTCCGTATACTTCAAAACTTCCCGCAAGGGTACGACATGGAAAGAAACCTGTTACCCCTTGCCGAAAGGCACAACGGTACCAAGCAACGTATTGGAATCATTACACGCTGACTACCCTGATTTCACCTATACTGAGGTCTCTATTGTTGAAACCCCTGAAGGAACAGTCTACCTCTTTACCGATGGAAACAGACCCGACCGTTTAGGGCATTATGTTGAAGCAAACTAATATCCACCGACAATAAACATATGATAAAGTATATAATGAGAAAGATTGTATTATCACTATTTGCATTATGCTGTTTTTCGGCAGTAATGGCACAACAGAAGACACGCAGTCTGTCTGTAGAATTACTTGGTGCCCAAAATATTGCAGGCATCAACTACGACAGCAGATTCAATGGAAACTCTGGTTTAGGCTACCGTGTGGGCATTGGCTATGGCTATGGCAACACTTCAGGTTTGTTCGACCAGAAAATCAATGGCGTTGGTGTTCCGTTGGAGCTAAACTATCTGCTCGGAAAGAAGAACAGCAAACTGGAGCTGGGCTTCGGTGCGAGTCTTGGTGTATATCAAGTAAAGGAAACAATAGGATACGTCGAAGATACATGGTGGTATCCAGGTGGGGAGAATACAGACGAAACTTCTCCTAAAACTTATTTTTACACTTCATCGAGAGTGTAAAATAAACTGTGTCAGGCTATAATAATAATAGTTTAACACAGTTCTTATAATA
>OCHM01000376.1_pt1 | contig 31384 bp, 24 predicted proteins | sample 1538901 | NCBI WGS metagenome assembly OCHM01 (sample SAMN04571734, study PRJEB22368) | human gut metagenome | biome: human gut; material: stool | host: Homo sapiens | place: Luxembourg | collected 2012-11-08 | reverse complement strand
CCGGGGTTATTTGATTAATATTTAACTTGTCCCAATTTTAACGGGACACTAATGTCAATTTCTTATATGTCAATCCTTGAACAAGTTGTTCTATAGTTATAAAATGTTGCATATAAAGGTTTATTTGATATACCACGCCATCATCAGCAATAGGACCGATAACAATGTCGTACTCATGCATACGTTTTCCTTTGGCCTGCCTGTTTTGAATTATGAATTTTGCCCATTCTTTAGATACGCCTTCAAAGCTTTTAACTTTTAGTTCGCCGCTCGTTAAAGCATTCTCGTCAAATTCATATTCTAATACTATGGGTGTACCATTATTTTCTATGTCACATCTTCTTACAGCCATGTTTAAGGCTTGCTTTTTGATATCCGTAAGATAGAAACCTCTGCCAAAATCTTTGTTGGGTTTACATTTTTGAATATCAATGGCTGTAAAGTCTATATTCGTACCATGATACAATTTCATCCGACAGTCCCTCCATTTCTTCTGCAATATGTGCTCATGTCTTTCAGAGTGTCGGCAAGAGGAAGAAGATGCTCTGCTTCATAGTTTTTGTCTATGAATTCCAAAGCTTTAAATCTTTTTAGGTAATTAAAAGCCATAGCTGCAGGCATTCCGTATTTCTTACCGAACTCAACAATGCATAAGTTGATATATCTAATCTTGTTCATACTTCGTAAAAGCTTGTCATTATTGCGCAAATATATCAATTATTTCCTAAACTTCCAAATAATCAGTTTATTTTTGCTATTGCACATTTATTCTACAAACACAAAAAAGGCAAGCAATCCTTGTGGGACTGCTTGCCTCCAATTCACCTATGTCTAACTGTGACTAACCAATTTAACCAAATATCCAATCATGAACAGATTAGCCAATCTCAATCTGACGCAAGGCTTTCTTCTCTTCTTCCTTAGTCTTCTTAGGCATTGTGATGGCGAGAACACCATTCTCAACAGCTGCTGTTACATGGTCTTTCTCAACATCCTCAGGAAGAACATATACTTGCTGATAGTTAGAATATGAGAACTCACGACGCAAATAGTGCTCTTTCTTGTCCTCATCCTTGTGCTCCATCTTGTTTTCTATAGTTACTTCCAAGTTGCCATCGTTGTTGATGCAAACTCTGCAATATTCTTTCTTGATACCAGGAACAGCCAACTCCATAACGTATGCCTTAGCATTTTCCTTTACGTTAACTGCTGGCGCTGTAGCTTTCATCTTAGGCATCCAATCGTTGTTGAAGAAATCATCGAACATTGTTGGGAACCAATTGTTTGAACTCATTACTGGTAACATAATAACCTCCTATTTTAAATTTGTTGTTTTTTTTAATGTTGTTCGTAACCCTCCACCCTCGTTCTCGGGGGCTTCCGATTACACCTAAGTATAGGCAATATGCGTGCCCATTGGCATATTTCTCGTGCCATGATGCCATTGTGTCCAAAATCGTCAGCAAAGATTAATTTATTTAAACTTTGCTGTCAGTTAGGCATCTGATTTCTCTCCTTATTATATAAATAGGTATAATTATAACTATGTATTAGCGATATGCTTGACAAAAAGGTATGTTTCGTTGAAGAAAAGTGGCTTTTTGTTTTGTAGTTTTATTTATTTTGCATAATTTTGCAGCATTAACAATAAAATAACAACCTTAAAGCAATTAGCTTATGAATAAGAAAAGACTATTAAGCGTGTTGTTTGTCTCTACATTGGCTTTCGGAAGCATGTCTGCCCAAACAAGTATGGTAGCATACGGCGAAGATGGCAAATATTGGACATTCGACATCAACAAGGTCGAGAAGGTGACGTTTGAAAACAAGTCGTTAGTTTTTTATACTACTCAGCGCAACGCTATCGACTTGACTAAAATTCAGAGCATCAAGTTCGTCGACCAGGCAACAGCCATCAAACCTCAAGTGTCTACACTCGGTGGCAACCTCTCTCTCCTACGCCGTGGCAACATTGTTAGCGTAAAGGGATGGGACAGCAGCAAGACTGCTACAGTGGCTATCTATAGCGCAAACGGTCAGATTGTTGACCAGCGCAAGGGATGGAATGGTGCTGACATCGACTTGAGCAACCTCGGTCGTGGAGTGTACATTCTTAAAGTAAACAACAAAACATTAAAATTGACATTATAATATTATGAAGAAGTTTTTTACACTTATACTTTGTGCAGTAGCTTGTCTTTCAGTATATGCACAGAATACAGACCTTAACCGTTTGGTCATCCGCGATAAGGGTGGATATACTCATCCATACGCTATCAACAACCTCGATAGCATGTTCTTCTATCAAATCGATGGCCGTGTGGCTGCCGATGTTGAAGTCAAGGGTGTTTCACTCAAGGCTGCTGGGTGTCCTGCTGATACTATCACTCTCGCTGTTACTCGTTCTGAGAGTTGTAAGTCTTTTAAGATTGCATGTGTTAAGAAGTCTATCGCCGACGTTATAACAAACGGTGCTATTTGCGCAGGATATTTTGATCAGATAGAGTCTAATGTTTTTAATCAGGATTTTACTGAAGCTAAAATGACAGGCTTCGATTTCCAATTGCTTCCAAATACAGAGTATGCTATCGTTACTTTGGGCTACGACGAAATTGGTACAGCTTGCGAAATGGCAAAGGCTTATTTCACAACTCCTGTTGTTCCTGTTCAGGGTAACCCAGAGGTAAAGTATGAAGTTGCCGATGTTAAGCCATTCTCTGTTAGCGTTACTTTCAAGCCAAACAGCGATGTTGGTGGTTATGCTGCTTGTTTGTATGCTAAGGGAGATGCTGAGAAGCAGTTCAAACAATGGGGTCCTATGATGAATTTGGCAAGCATCGGTGAAATGGTTAAGATGTGGGGTTATCAGGGTGTAGCTGGCAAAGACACTACATTCACTTGGAAAGAAGAGACTCCTAACACAGAATATGAAATCTATGTTCAGCCTTGGGATAAGAATGGTACTCTTACCGACTATTTCATGATTCCTGTAACAACAGCTAAGCTTGGTGGTGAAGGTGTTGCTGAGTCTACTATCGCATTTGGTGATTTTAAGAAGGATAAAAATACTGATCAATGGTATCAGGAGGTTGTTGTAACAGAAAACGACCAGTGTGCATGTCACTTTGTAAATCTCTATACCGAAAAAGAGTGGAGTGTAGGTGAAGACTCTATCAAGCGTTCTATCATTAATATCTGTAAAATTCCATACCTTAAGGCTCTCGTCTATGGAAGTGAGACTGCTTGTATTTATGCAAATCCAGAAACTACATACTATGCTGCTGTATGGTCTCAGAATGCTAACGGCGAATGGGGTCCATTTGTATATAAGAAGATCACAACTCCTAAGGTTTCTGACGAGCTTAGCAAGCGTCACAACATGAAGGCTGCTACTCGCGTAGTAGAAAACAAGGTTGCTAAGTCGGCAAATGGTCCTGTATTCACTTTGGACGACCTTAAGAAGTTTATGACTGTTAAGGGTGGACTTAAACTCACAGGCAAATAAATCTCATCGGAGATTATCTCCTGAATAATTCAGCAATACAAACATATATTTAGGGCTAAGAATTTCATTCGGAATTCTTAGCCCTTTTTCTGTGTACGCTCGGCAAAGATACAAGCTTTGTTGTTTATTAATCGCTATCATACAAATAAGAAAAGCTTTTGTAGGCATTATGCTTACAAAAGCTTTCTTGGTATTTGTAGTGGCTTTTCTTAATAAATGCAAGAAAAGCCAATTGCCTTGAATCAGAACGAAAGATTATAGATATAGCGTATTGTAAGATGCTTTACTTCAATGTGTTATATACCTTCATTCGATACAGAAACTATCTTTATGCACGTTTTTTCTTTCTATCAAATTTATCTTTGCTTACTATCAAATGTGTTTTTGCTTTCTATCAAATGTAAATATGATTGCAGTCAAATTCGTTATTGTGGATAGTGATTAATATTTCCTTTGCTATAGAAGAAACTCATCGTAGTTATCTCTTGTTACGACCTTGAATTCTGCATCTGAATATGAGCGAGCAAAGCTCAAAGGGACTGTAGCCTTGCGCTTAGGATTCCATTCTTTTTGGGGTTAATTTCTATTCTTTATCCTCCTTGTAGCTATTTCTTGGCTCATTGGTTGATGCTGCAAAATCAAATATATTTGAAACGTAATCCAAAAATATTGCAATATTTAAGGAATTTGAGGGCTCACCCGATAAACATTGGGGAATATTGATTACAACCAGTTAGGTAAGACTTTGCCTTTGTCTTTTATTATGTCGCACACGGATAGCACAGAGAGCACGGATTTTTGAGCCCTGTGGGCTTTGCTTCTGCTTGCGCTCCTTGCTTGAAGTTTAATTAACATTCGGTAGATTCGCTATATTCGTGTTCCTTTAAACACAAACTGCTGATTTTTTTAGAACACGAATAATCCAACTCGCACGAATGAGCCCTATGGGCTCTGCTGCTTGCGTTTCTTGCTTGAGATAATCAACATTCGGACGATTCGCTATATTCGTGTTCTTTTAAAACTCAAGTGCTTCGTGTTTCATCCCCAAGCAACAAGGACCGGAGGTCCTAAAAATCCGTGCTATCGGTGCTATCCGTGTGGGACAAAACATAAGCAAGTCTTAGCAGTCCCCAAGATTTATCTGGTGAGCCGATTTGAGCTTGTGTAGAGCTTAAATAAAAAAGAGTTGCACCATTTCACAATGGCACAACTCGGCAAACTTAAACAACCAATAAAAGAAATAGATTGTCTCTATTTTATTTAATACATGGGCTTAAACCATTTTTTATATATGGGTCAAACCATTTATATATAGGTTATACCATATATTATATATTGATTTACCCCGGCACAATTCATTGTTTTTTTGTTGTGTAACTTTGATTACTATCTTATGAACAAGAGTTCACGATACTTAGGCAATGTCCAAAGCTCGTCGGCAACGATGAGCTCGAGCTTGTCTATCTGATAGCGTATGTCAGCCATTTTTGGTTCCACGGTGTCGTGGTATGCAATGGCCTTGTCGTGTTCGCTTTCAATCTTGTTGGCAACCTTACGAGCAGATACCAGTTCCTCAACGAAACGCTCTATCTTCTCTGTACGCTCAGCAATCTCGCGGATAATCTTCATATTACGAGCTGTAAGAGCCTTACCCTCTTCGGCACCAAAGATTTCCATCATGCCCTCTACGTTCTTTGCCAACTGGCTCTGATAGTGAGTAGCAACAGGGATGATATGGTTCATAGAGAGGTCGCCCATAACGCGTGCCTCGATCTGAATCTTCTTAGTGTATGTTTCCCATTTCACCTCGTTACGAGCTTCAAGCTCAGGGCGCTTCATCACGTTCATCGATTCAAACATCTTGATGCTGTCTTCGTCGAGATAGCGCTCGAAGATAACAGGACAGCTCTTCTCGCAGTCCAAACCACGACGCTTAGCTTCCTCAACCCATTCGTCGCTATAGCCATTGCCATCGAAATGAATAGGCTTGCAAGTCTTAAGGTCTTCGCGAATGATGTCGATGATGGCGCTAACCTTGTCTTCACCCTTGGCGATGAGAGCATCTACACGAGTCTTGAAGTCGGTCAATGCTTCAGCAACAGCTGTGTTCAGAACAATCATTGCACTTGCGCAGTTAGCCTCAGAACCAACAGCACGGAACTCGAAGCGGTTGCCAGTAAAGGCAAATGGAGATGTACGGTTGCGGTCGGTGTTATCGATGAGCAACTCAGGAATCTCTGGAATATCAAGCTTCATGCCCTGCTTGCCAAGCATTGTGAAGAGATCCTTCTTGTCGCTTGATGCGATATGATCCAAGAGCTCTGTAAGCTGTTTGCCAAGGAAGCTTGAGATGATTGCTGGAGGTGCCTCGTTGGCTCCAAGACGATGAGCGTTGGTAGCACTCATGATAGAAGCCTTCAAGAGTCCGTTGTGACGATATACACCCATCAATGTCTCTACGATGAAGACTACGAAACGAAGTGTATCTTCAGGAGTCTTGCCAGGACCATGGAGCAATACGCCAGTATCGGTAGAAAGACTCCAGTTGTTGTGCTTACCTGAACCATTGATACCATCGAAAGGCTTTTCGTGGAGCAAAGCACGGAAGCCATGCTTGCGAGCCACCTTCTTCATAAGGCTCATCAAGAGCATGTTGTGGTCAACGGCAAGGTTGCACTCCTCAAAGATAGGAGCAACTTCAAACTGGTTAGGTGCAACCTCGTTGTGGCGAGTCTTGCAAGGAATACCAAGTTCAAGAGCACGAATCTCAAGGTCTTTCATGAAAGCCTGCACACGCTCAGGGATGGTGCCGAAATAGTGGTCTTCCATCTGCTGGTTCTTAGCAGAATCGTGACCCATAAGGGTGCGACCAGTAAGTACGAGGTCAGGACGTGCTGAATACAAGCTTTCATCAACGAGGAAATATTCCTGTTCCCACCCCAAGTTGCTATGTACCTTCTTTACGTCAGGATAGAAATAATGACAAACCTCTGTGGCAGCGATGTTCACGGCATGCAAAGCACGAAGCAATGGAGCCTTGTAGTCGAGAGCCTCGCCAGTATAAGAGATGAAGATTGTAGGTATACAGAGAGTGTCGTCGATGATGAATATTGGAGATGTAGGATCCCAAGCTGAATATCCACGAGCCTCGAAGGTGTTGCGGATACCACCCGATGGGAAGCTTGATGCATCAGGCTCCTGCTGAACGAGCAGTTTGCCAGAAAACTCTTCAATCATTCCACCCTTGCCATCGTGCTCAATGAAAGCATCATGCTTTTCTGCAGTACCCTCAGTAAGAGGCTGGAACCAGTGAGTATAGTGTGTTACACCATTCTCATCTGCCCACTGCTTGATACCCTTAGCCACAGCGTCGGCGATAGAACGGTCGAGAGTGGCACCATTGTCGATAACGTCTACAAGTTTTTCGTAGACATCGCGTGGCAGATACTTGTACATCTTGGCACGGTTGAAAACATTCTTTCCGTAATACTCTGATGGGCGCTCTACTGGCGCAATTACGTCGAGGGGTTTCTTCTTGAAAGCCTCGGCTACAACCTCAAATCTTAAATTTGCCATAGTTGTTTAAATTTTGGTTTGTTGTGTTGTTATTTGTGTTGTTGTTATCTCTATCGTTATCAACGATTTCTTCTATTGAAGGAATCGGATTGCTTTATGGCTGCAATGTGAAACCAAAGAGCAGATAAGCCTTTTCTGTAGATGGGTTTGCAGAGATGCCTGCGAAAACAGGTACAGAGAACGAATCTGTAATCTTCAACTCCTTAGTAGCCTTGAGCGAAACATTTGTTACTGCGAAGCCGTTGGCATCAGCATAGAAAGATGAAGCAAAAGGCACAGCTCCAACAGCTGCTGTCCAGTCGCATCCACCAAACTTGAATGGTGCACTAACCTCTACGTATGAAGAATAGGCACGGTCGCCATCTGTGTTGAAGCCGTCGTTGCCAGCAAAGTTGGTATACCACTGAATGGCAGCAGGACCGAAGTCGTAGCCAATGTTGGCTTCGAATACATGGCTTGTCTTGTGAGCATCATAGACAAAGTAGCGAGTGTTAGGTGAGTTGAACCAATAGTCGGTGATGCCGATATTGAAACCACCTACAGAGTAAGCTGCTGTGAGGTCAAACTCCTTAGTGTCTGAAGGTTCGCTGAGACCAATGCTTCCCCATGCTGTGAGCGAGAATCCCTTGTAGGCTACACCCAATGTAGGCTGCAATGAAACATTACCCAATTCCTGACCACGCCAGATGTACTGATTAACTACATCAGCTGCTACTGTTGTCTCTACGTTGTCCTGAGCATTTGTTGCTGCGATGGAAGCAAAGGCTGCCAATGCCACCATGCTTAATCTTTTTACCTGTTTCATGTCTTTAAAATTTGTGTTTGTGTTGTTGTAGTGTATTTAATTCTTCACTCTTCGTTCTTCACTCTTCACTCTTCCCTCTTATAGTCTCGCTATCCTGCTCATTGCTTCTACTACATCTTCGCGGTTGCCGAAGGCTGTGAGTCGGAAATATCCTTCACCGCTTGGTCCGAAGCCTACGCCTGGTGTGCAGACTACGCCTACTGAATAAAGCATCTTGTCGAAGAACTTCCAACTCGGTATGTTGTCGGGAGTCTTCACCCACAGATATGGAGCATTTTTTCCGCCATATACCTTGTAGCCAAGTTTAGAGAGCGTGTCGTACATAATCTTTGCATTCTGCATGTAGTAGTCGATGGTCTCCTTTACCTGCTGTTTGCCCTCTGGAGTATATATCGCTTCGGCAGCACGCTGGCTGATATAGCTTGTACCATTAAACTTGGTGCTCTGTCGGCGATCCCAGATATGGTTGAGGTCAACCCTTGTCTTGCCATCGAGGGTTATTGCTGTAAGTTCCTTTGGAATAACTGTATATCCACATCTCACACCAGTGAAGCCTGCTGTCTTGGAATAGCTTCTGAACTCTATTGCCACCTTGCGAGCACCCTTTATCTCGTAGATAGAGTGTGGAATTTCATCATCCTGGATGTAAGCCTCGTAGGCTGCATCATAGAATATTATTGCATCGTTGTGTATGGCATAGTTTACCCATTTGCGCAACTCCTCTTTAGGCAACACGGTGCCAGTAGGGTTGTTAGGATAGCAGAGGTATATCATGTCGACCCTGTGGTCAGGAAGTTGAGGTATGAAATTGTTCTCTGCTGTGCAAGGGAAGTAAGTTACATTGCTCCATTTTCCCGAATCCTCTCTTACTCCTGCACGACCTATCATAACGTTGGAGTCGATGTATACTGGATAAATAGGGTCGGTGACACCGATAGAGTTGTCCCATCTTACTATCTCTTGGATGTTTCCTGTGTCGCTCTTTGCACCATCGTTGATGAAAATCTCGTTAGCATCAAGACGTATGCCGCGAGGTGCATAATCGTGTTTTATTATTGCTTCGCGCAAGAAGTCGTAGCCTCTTTCAGGACCATAGCCACGGAATGTAGCTTTCGATGCCATCTCGTCAACGGCTTTGTGCATAGCGCTTATCACTGCCGGACATAAAGGTCGGGTTACATCGCCGATGCCAAGGCTTATCACCTTTTGGCTTGGTTTGGAAACCTTGTAGGCATTCACCTTTTTGGCAATATCTGCGAACAAATAGTTGTTCGAGAGTTTCAGGAAATGTTCGTTTACTAATGCCATATTTCTTTTATTTATTTGGTTGTTTGTGTCTTCTCTATCTCGCCCTCAAACACGAACTCTGCAGGACCTGTCATATATATATGGTTGTCAGCTTCGCTCCATTCTATGTTGAGAGTGCCGCCATCCATCACGATGTTGCTATGGCGCTTTGCTCTGTTTGTTACCGATGCTGCCACAGCTGTAGCGCAAGCACCAGTGCCGCAAGCCATTGTTACTCCGCTTCCGCGTTCCCATACCCTTGTGCGAATATCGCCATTTGGCTTTACTTCGGCAAACTCGATGTTGCAACGCTGAGGAAATGCAGGATGATGTTCCAATATACTTCCGTATTTCACTATGTCGAGATGTTCAACATCGTCTACGAAGATTACGTAGTGAGGATTGCCCATCGAAACGAAGGTTCCTTTGAATGTGCGGAAGTCTGCCTTTATGTTATCACCGAGTGCAGCATCAAACTGCTCGCTACATTGCAACCTTGGCTCAAGCATATCTACTGTTACCGACTTTACTGTCGTGTTGCCATCTGGTTGTGACTCAAGATGCAACTTTAGGATCTTTATTCCTGAAAGAGTTTCAAGTCGGATGGTGTCGCTGGTGGTAATACCTTTTTCATATAAGTATTTGCCAATACATCTACTGGCATTGCCACACATCATGGCTTCCGAACCGTCTGCATTGAAAATGCGCATCGAGAAATCTGCCTTTGCACTGTCGGTAGGCTTACCTATTAGCACTAACCCGTCGCTTCCGATGCCTGTATGAGGGGCGCTCCATTTGCGAGCAGCCTCGCTGGGGTCTTCTATATTATATAATAAGGTGTTGACGTATATGTAGTCATTGCCAGCCCCGTGCATCTTTGTGAAGTGTATTGTTTGTGCCATATTGTATAGCCTTTCTTTGTATTTGCGTCGTTTTGTTTGTTTCTGCTGCAAAGGTAAATCAATTTGTTGATAATTCAATAAGAATCTTGTTAATATGTAGAAAGAAAATAAGGAAAATGTCAATTTGAAAGCAGAAACGTTTAATTTGCTTTCAAGTTGAAACTTAATGAGCTTTTGGTGATATTAAGTGTAAGTGCTTGAAGAAATATAATAGCAAAACGATATAAATATATTGCAGATATTGACATATTGTCGTACTTTTGCAGCAGAAACATAACAAAATGATATGTAAACACAAAAATGAGATACATATAAACATATTATTAATAAGAAAAAGGAGAGGTTAACATGAAGAAAATTGAAGCTATCATCCGCAAGACAAAGTTCGATGACGTGAAGGAAGCCTTGTTGGCAGCCGACATCGAGTGGTTCTCTTACTATGATGTAAGAGGTGAGGGAAAGATGCGCCAGGCAAGAATCTATCGTGGCGTGATGTATGATACCAGTTCTATTGAGCGTGTGTTGCTTAATATTGTTGTACGCGACAAGAATGTGGAGAAGACCGTAGCCGCTATTACGAAAGCTGCACAGACTGGTGAGATAGGAGATGGCAGAATCTTCGTCATTCCTGTAGAAGACACCGTCAGAATTAGAACCGGCGAGCGTGGCGACATCGCCTTGTATAATGCAGAGCAAGAAAAGTAGATCGCATAGCGTTTATATTTAGCAGTCAACGCCAAGAGCGTTTTCAGGATTTAATCAACAACAACACAAACACAAATTTTTACGACTATGACAATACAGGATTTAAGTATATCGTTAGATACCGTATGGATGCTATTGGCAGCCATGTTGGTGTTCTTTATGCAGCCAGGTTTTGCACTCTGCGAGGCAGGTTTTACACGTAGCAAAAACACCGCGAACATATTGTTCAAGAACTTTGTCGACTTCATGTTCGGTTCACTTCTCTTTTGGCTCGTAGGCTTCGGCTTCATGTTTGGAAGCGATGGTCAGGGTTTTATCGGAATGCCACATTTTGGCGATTTCTCATTCTATACTCATCCAGCAGGCTTGCCAACCGAAGGCTTCCTCATTTTCCAGACTGTGTTCTGCGCAACATCAGCAACCATAGTTTCAGGAGCAATGGCTGAGCGCACTAAGTTTTCTATGTATTGCGTGTATTCAGTATTTATTTCGTTGCTCATCTATCCTATCTCAGGTCACTGGACATGGGGTGGCGGCTGGCTTTGCAATGGAGAAGCAGGCAGCTTTATGATGGATACCTTTGGCTATGCCTTCCACGACTTTGCAGGTTCTGCTATCGTTCACTCTGTAGGTGGTGTGCTTGCTTTCGTTGGTGCTATTGCACTTGGTCCACGTCTTGGCAAATATGGTAAGGATGGCAAGAGCCGCGCTATTCCTGGCCACAACCTCATGGCAGCATCTCTTGGTGTATTCATCCTCTGGTTTGGCTGGTTCGGTTTCAACCCAGGTTCACAGCTTGCAGCATCAGGCGAAGTAAACAGAGTTGCTATCTCACACGTATTCCTCACCACCAACCTTGCAGCTGCAGCAGGTGGTATAGCCACCATGTTCACATCTTGGATTAAGTATGGCAAGCCTTCATTCTCACTCACCCTCAACGGTATCTTGGCAGGCTTGGTAGCCATCACCGCAGGTTGCGACCTTGTATCTCCACTTGGAGCTGTCATCATCGGTTTCTTGGCAGGTGTAATCCTTGTATTCTCTATCGAGTTTATCGATACCAAGCTTCATATTGACGACCCTGTAGGTGCAAGTTCAGTACACGGCGTATGCGGTATCTTCGGTACATTGATGACAGGTCTTTTGGCTGTCGATGGTGGTGCCTTCTATGGTGGCGGCTTCGGCTTCTTCGGAGCTCAGTGCTTGGGTATCCTTTGTATAGATGTATGGGCAGCAGTAGCAGGAGCAATATTGTTCTTCGGTATTAAGAAGCTCGTTGGGCTTCGTGTTGACAAGCGTATCGAGGAAGAAGGTCTCGATATCTACGAGCACGGAGAGAGCTGCTACAACTAAAGATTATAATTACTATCCCTCGTTAGTGGGGGATAGTAATATAAACGAGTTTTAACCAGACTCATATATATTAACCATTTCTTGCTTCATCCTCAGTTATACCTGACAATTTTAATCCTTCTCTTTAGCAGAGGGACTGAGGGTGGAGCTTCTTTTTAAGACCCCAATCGGTCATTAGATTGAAAGAATCCATAAAATCATAACAACTCACCCATTTCGGTCTAATAACCGATTGGGGTTAAACTTTACAACCATGTGTGGAATAGTATCTATCTTTAACATCAAAGAGCAGACTCAAGAGCTTCGACAAAAGGCTTTGAGAATGAGTCAGAAGATTCGTCATCGCGGTCCAGACTGGAGCGGTATCTGCTGCAAAGGCTCTGCCATCCTTGCTCATGAGCGATTGAGCATCGTAGATCCAGAGTCGGGTAAGCAACCATTGTTTTCGCCTGATGGCTGTCAGGTGTTGGCAGTAAATGGCGAAATCTATAACCATAAAGATATCCGCCAGCATTTTGCTGGAAGCTATGAGTTTCAAACAGGTAGCGACTGCGAGGTTATCTTGGCTTTATATCGAGAGATGATGGCTAAGACCTCTGAACCAACCAGTGCCGACATCACCGCAATGATAGAGCAGCTTAGCGGCATCTTTGCTTTTGCTCTCTACGATTCTGAGCGCGACACCTTTCTCATAGCTCGCGACCCTATTGGCGTGATACCTCTTTATATTGGTTACGACAAAGATGGCAAAGTGTATGTGGCAAGCGAACTGAAAGCTCTCGAAGGCCAATGCGATTCGTACGAACCATTCCTTCCTGGACATTTCTATTGGAGCCGCACACCAAAGATGCAAAGATACTATACACGCGATTGGTTCAACTATGATGCTGTGAAAAACAATGGTGCATCAGTAGCCGATGTGCACGATGCACTTGAAGATGCTGTGAAGCGTCAGCTTATGAGCGATGTTCCTTATGGAGTGTTGCTCTCTGGCGGCTTAGACTCGTCGGTGATATCTGCCATAGCTGAGAAATATTCTGCCAACAGAATAGAGGAAGACTGCAAGAGTCCGGCATGGTGGCCAAGGTTGCATTCCTTTGCAGTAGGACTGAAAGGTGCTCCCGACTTGGCTAAAGCACGACTCGTTGCTGAACATATCGGTACCGTACACCATGAAATCAACTACACCATTCAAGAGGGATTGGATGCTATACGCGATGTGATATATTTCATCGAAACCTACGATGTAACAACCGTTAGAGCAAGCACACCGATGTATCTCTTGGCGCGTGTCATAAAGAGCATGGGTATAAAGATGGTGCTATCGGGCGAAGGTGCCGACGAGATATTCGGTGGCTATCTGTATTTCCACAAAGCTCCAACAGCCCAGGCTTTCCATGAAGAGACAGTAAGAAAGTTGTCGAAGCTATATCTTTACGACTGTCTGCGTGCCAACAAGAGTCTTTCGGCTTGGGGAGTAGAGGGCAGAGTGCCTTTCTTGGACAAGGAATTCCTTGATGTTGCAATGCGACTAAACCCAGAGGCAAAGATGTGTCCAGGAAATACCATGGAGAAGAAGATAGTGCGCGAAGCCTTTGCAGATATGTTGCCTGAAGAAGTGGCATGGCGACAGAAAGAGCAGTTTAGCGATGGAGTAGGCTATTCGTGGATAGATACCTTGAAGGAGATAACAGCTGCTGCCGTTAGCGACGAACAGATGGAGCATGCTGCCGAGAGATTCCCAATCAATCCTCCTCGCAACAAAGAGGAATACTATTATCGCTCTATCTTTGCCGAGCATTTCCCATCAGATAGTGCTGCTCGCAGTGTGCCGAGTGTGCCAAGCGTGGCTTGCTCTACTGCCGAAGCATTGGCATGGGATGCTGCATTCAAGAATATGAACGATCCAAGCGGACGTGCCGTTGCAGGAGTTCATGAACAGGCTTATTAATTTATCAACGATATCTGACTGAATAAATATATTTAATTAAGAGGTTTGTTACAAAAAAAGGTGCAACTTCACATTTCTTTCATTTTAGAAATGTAGAGTTGTGCCTTTTTTATTTTGTATTGCCCTCGGTTTGCACTATCTTTAAATAAGATAGGCTGCACCTCAACAATAAAAATAAATGAATTTATTTTGTATTGCCCTCGGTTTGCACTATCTTTGCAAAGAGTTTAACCTATTATAACCATTACTATTATGCCACAACTGCATCCTGCCAAGACCGACATAGCCGTGTTATTGTTGTTCTTTAATCGTCCTTCCACCTTTAAACTTGTTTTTGAGGAGGTTAAGAAGGCACGCCCTTCTCGCTTGTTCCTATACCAAGACGGACCACGAGGCGAGAAGGATATGGCAGGCATAGAGGCTTGCAGAAAAATTGTGGAGGATATAGATTGGGAATGCGACGTGAGGAGGAATTTCCAAACTCGCAACTATGGCTGCGACCCTTCGGGCTATATGGCACATAAGTGGGCATTCTCGCTTGCCGACAAGTGTATAGTGTTGGAAGATGATGTGGTGCCAAGTCAATCGTTCTTCCCTTTCTGTAAGGAGATGCTCGACCGTTACGAGAATGATGAACGAATAACTATGGTGGCAGGCTTCAATACCGACGAGGTGACCACAGATGTACCTTACAGCTATTTCTTCACATCTGTGTTCTCGATATGGGGATGGGCATCATGGCGAAGAGTGATAGATAAATGGGATGGCGACTACACATTCCTCAACGATGACTTCAATCGCACACAGCTTGCTCACCTTGCAAAGGAGCGTGGAGTGAGAAACGACTTCATGCAGATGTGCTACGACCACAAGGCTAACGGTAAACAATATTTCGAAAGCATATTTTGGTCAACAATGTTGATGAATAATGGTCTTGCCATTATGCCAACAGTAAACCAAATAAATAATGTCGGTGCTACTGCCGACTCTACCCACTATGGTGAACTGCTAACTATGCCTAAGGCTCTGCGCCGTATATTCACTATGGCTCGCCTTGAGATAGATTTCCCATTGAAGCATCCTAAATATGTGATGGAATATGTAGACTATAAGCACCGCCTATATCGTCGCAATGCGTGGGGACATCCTTGGGTAAAGATAGCACGCTCGTTTGAAGAACTATTCTATAACCTTCGTCAAGCCAACTTCGCATATATCTGGAAGATGCTGACACGAAGAATAAGAAAGCTGATGGGAATAGAAAAGCATAAATAATAGTATTTAAATATAGCTCTAACTCTATTATCAAAATTATCTAAAGCATTTTTAATTAACACCTAAAATGAAAAAAACAATTATTTTTTCGCTTGCTGCATTGATGACTGCCAATGCAATGGCTATTGATGTGAAGGTGGCATCGCCTGATGGCAAATTGCAGGTAACTATCTCTGACGAAGGTGGTAAACCAACCTACGTGGTAAACTACGATGGTAAGCAGATGATGACTCCTTCAGCACTCGGACTCAACACCAATATCGGTGACTTCACACAAGGTCTTACCATCAAAGACTCTAAAGAAAATAGCATCGACAGCAAATATACCATGTCGCGCACTAAGGCTTCTGAGGTTCACTATCAGGCTAACGAGGTGAATATCACTATGGAGAATGCTAAGAAGTGGCCTCTGACAGTTACCTTCCGTGTGTCAAACTCTGATGTGGCATTCCGCTACACTCTTCATCGTGGCAAGGGCAACAATCCTAAGTGTGCCGTTATCTATTCAGAGGCAAGTGCATTCAACTTTCCTGACTATACCACTACATTCATCTGTCCACAGAGCAAGACTATGGTGGGATGGGAACGTACTAAGCCTTCTTACGAAGAGGAATATACTGCAGATGCTGCAATGGACGTGAAGTCGAAGTTTGGTGAAGGCTACACCTTCCCTTGCTTGTTCCATGTTGGCAATGATGGTTGGGTGCTCGTTAGCGAGACTGGCACTGGTAGCAACTATGCGGGCTGCCACCTCAGCGACTATGAAAAGGGAAAGGGATATACTGTTGCATTCCCTAACAAAACAGAGATGAATGGCTTGGGAAGCGAATATGTTGGTATCATGGTGCCTGGTTCTACTCCTTGGCGTACCATCACCGTAGGTTCTAATCTTAAGCCTATCGTTGAAACTACTGTGGCTTACGACCTTGTAGAACCTCTCTATAAGCCATCACGCGAATATAAGCCTGGCCGCTATACCTGGTCATGGCTGATGTGGCAGGATAATTCTGTAAACTACAACGATCAGGTTAAGTTCATCGACCTTGCTGCCACTATGGGCTATGAATATTGTCTCGTAGACGGATTGTGGGATAAGCAGATAGGCAGAGAGAAGGTTGAAGAGCTTTCACGCTATGCACAGTCAAAGGGTGTGAAGCTTATGCTTTGGTATAACTCTAATGGCTATTGGAATGATGCTCCTCAGGGTCCTCGTGGACGTATGCACACTTCTATTTCTCGTGAAGAGGAGATGGCGTGGATGGAGAAGAATAATATCGCAGGTATCAAGGTCGACTTCTTTGGCTCTGATAAGCAAGAGATGATGAAGCTCTACGAAGATATCCTCTCTGATGCCAATCGTCATGGTCTGCAGGTGATATTCCATGGTTGCACAATCCCACGTGGTTGGGAACGTATGTATCCTAACTATGTTGCTTCTGAGGCTTTGCTCGCATCTGAGAATGTACGTTTCTCTGATCATCATGCTCGCCAGGAAGGTTTCGAACTCACCATGCATCCTTTCTCTCGCAACACTCTCGGTGCTGCCGACTGGGGTGGTGTAATGATGAATACCCACATGCATCAGGATAATAAAAGCGGACATCCACGCTATACTTCAGATATCTTTGAGATAGCTTCTGCTTTGGTTATCCAGACCAGCGTCAACTGTGTTTGCTTGTGCCCTAACAACCTCAACGAGTTGCCACAGTTTGAAATTGATTTCCTCAAGACTCTTCCTACTACATGGGATGAAACTCGCTATGTTGATGGCTATCCTACACGCTATGCTGTGTTGGCTCGTCGTACTGGCGACAAATGGTATGTTGCAGGTCTTAATGGCACTTCAGAGCCTAAGACTCTTAAGCTCTCGTTGCCTATGTTTGCAGGCAAGACAGTAAACATCCTCGTAGATCAACCTAAGAAGAAGGGCGAATTCCTCCCAACTCCTGCTAAGAAGACCATAAAGGTTGGCAAAGATGGCTCCGCAAAGGTTACTATCCAAGGTATGGGCGGAATCGTTATATATTAAAAAGGTAAAAAGGTAAAAAAGTAAAAGGGTAAAAAAGTAAAAAGGTAAAAAATTGAGGGACATCCTTTACTTTTTTACCTTTTTCTTTATATATTTTTTTCTCGGTATTCTTTTACCTTTTTACTTTTTTACCTTTTTACCTTTTACATAGCCTGTGCAGCTTTAAGGATGTCTTCTGGCAATATTGTCGACATATCGTTGGCAGAAAGGTTTTCGGCTTGCATAAGTCGTGTAGCCATAGCTTGGCGCACAGCATCGAAGAAATTGTTGGCAGTACGAGCATTACCGAAGTTGCGGTCGCGATTGTCGTACATGTATTTTAGCTGAAGCGATACAGCCTGTTGTGTATCCTCTGGCAAGATATATTTTCTCTTATTTGCTGCCATCATGAATATCTGTGTTAGTTCTTCTGGCTTGTAGTCGTCAAACTGTATCTTCTTAGTAAATCGTGATGCCAAACCAGGGTTGGTGTCAAGGAAATGCTTCATGTCACCAGTATATCCAGCAAGAATCACTACCATACGTCCCTTATAGTCGAGGAGCAATTTCACAAGCGTGTCTATAGCCTCATGACCGAAGTTGTCGTTAGGACCTTGATTCAAGGTGTATGCTTCATCGATAAACAATACACCACCGATGGCACTACGAACAACTCGTTTCACATTTATTGCTGTCTGACCTGAATAGCCTGCCACAAGGTCGTCGCGTGAAACCTCTATAAGCTTATTGGTTGGCAACAAGCCAAGCGAAACGAAGATGTCTGCCATGATGCGAGCCACAGTAGTCTTACCAGTACCCGGATTTCCTGCAAACACATAGTGGTCGGCAACCACCTTGCCGCTTTCACCTAATAGTTCTGCTCTCTTCTGCTCAAGCTTAATGATGTTTGCCATCTTGCGCACATCGTCCTTCACTCCTTGCAGGCCAATAAGTTCATCGAGCTTCGACAAACTTTCTTCTGTGCTCACCTGCTTAGGCATCTCGTAAGGAATATCCTCAGGTAGAATCGTTGTAAACTCTTCTTTCTCCAACTGTGCTCCAGTCTGCACTTTGTTCATCAATCGAGATGATAAGCGCTTCTTTGTCTCCTCAAATAGTTTAACCATTTCGCCTGCATTACCGAAGTTCTCATCCTTAGCATCCACCTTCAGCTGTATGCATTTCTGTAAAGGAACTATAGCCTCAGGTACTAAGGTGTAGTTCTTCTTCTTTGCCATCTGCATGAATATCTGCTGTAGCTGGTCTGGTGTATAGTCGTCGATATGCATCTTGTTGGTGAAACGACGCGATAGTCCTGGGTTAGTGAGCAGGAATTCGTCCATATTCTTTCTGTATCCAGCACAGATAAGCACAAACTTACCCTTGTCGTTCTCCATACGAGTCATCAGAGTTTCTATAGCTTCCACTCCAGCCTTGTCGTCAGAGCCACTACCGCCCTTGCTTGGTGGAGCCAGGTTGTAAGCTTCGTCGATAAATAGTATTCCTCCCATAGCATCATCGCAAGCCTTACTCATCAGTTTGGAAGACTCGTTCTGATATGGACTTATCAACGTTCTGCGTTCATGCTCCACAACCTTGTCTGATGGCAACAATCCAATAGCCTTGAAAATCTCTCCGAGCTTTCGCGCTATAGTGGTCTTTCCTGTACCTGGGTTACCAGTAAGGAGTATGTGAACAGGTGTCAACTCTGCCGAGCTTACTCCTGCAGCCATGCTCATGCGTTCAATCTGTATCTTATTGGCAAGTTCGCGCACCTGCTTCTTTATGTTGTCCATACCAACAAAAGCATCGAGCTCTGCCAATATCTGGTCTACGCTCTTTTCTTCATCTTCGTCGCAGATGTCTATCTTTGTTATAATGCAGTTCTGTTGCATTGCTGCTTGTGGGTCAACTTTCTGTAGTTCGAGCAGTCTATGTGCCTGGCGCTTCTTTGCTTTATCTAATACATTTCTCACGTCGCGAGCATTACCAAACTTTGCACCACGCATCAGATACATCTTCTTGAAGTAGTTGCGAGTCCAAACTTCGTCGTCAGGGTTAAGAGTGAGCTTATTGCCCTTCATCATCATTTGGAAGATGTCATATAGTTGCTCGCCTGTATAATCATCGAAATGAATTGTTTCATTGAATCGTGATGCCAATCCGGAGTTGGTACCGAGGAATTCGTTCATCTCGTGGTCGTAGCCTGCTGCAATACATATAAATTCGCCACGTCGGTCTTCCATCAGCTTTAGCAATGTGTCGATAGCTTCTTTACCAAATGTGTCGTTCTCACTTTGGCTCAGCGTATAAGCCTCGTCAACAAACAGTATACCGCCAATAGCCTTGTTTACAGCAGCCTCTACCATTGGCGCTGTTTGACCAACGAATGAGGCAACAAGGTCTTTTCGTGTCACCTCAATGAGCTGACCAACCTTCAACACTCCCATTGCTGCCATCACGTCGGCAAACACACGGGCAATGGTAGTCTTGCCCGTACCTGGATTGCCCAAGAATAGGAAGTGGTCTTTACATTTTATCTCAGAGCCGTCGCGCTGTGATTGCATCTGCATCATAGTGGTAAGATTGCGGATATTATCCTTTATCTTATCCACACCGATGTATTTATCCATCTGCTTAATAGCCTCTTCGAATGTCTTCTCCACATATTCCTTTCCATCAATTTCGTCTGGACTGATGAATGATGAAGTCTGGTGTGTGGCATTCGAATTGTGCTTCAAAGCTATAGTGTCGGCAAGGTTCTTTGCATAATATCCATTGGCGTCAGTCAATCTGTCGCGCTTAGCTTGCCTTACCACTCTCAATAGCTTCTGTCTTGCATCTTCGCTTAGTCCTAATCCGTAGGTCAACATAAGTCGGCGCGAGCATATCTCGGTAAGTTCTTCGTAGGTATATCCCGGTAGGTTTATCACCATATCGAAGCGGTCGCGGATGTTAGGATTGTTTTTCAGATAACTATCCAGCACTACCGACCATCCACACAATATCACGAAAGGATCGCCCTTCCATGTCTGCACACCGCTGAATATGCGGTCTAAGGTTGTAGTATTGGTGTCTTGACCATTAGGCAATAGTTTATGCACTGCATCTATACATAGTATTCCGCCCTTGGCTTTAGCCAGATTTGCATCAAAGTCTTTTGCATTGCGGAAAGCATCAAACTCTTCGCTATTCAGTATATATGTAGCAGGATGCTTAGTCATACCTTTCTGACTGAACAGTTTTTCTATCACCTCCACGAGCATAGTCTTACCCGTTCCCATCTCGCCACTGATAATGATATTTGCGGTGAAAGGTTGGCTCACTCCCGTAGTCTTCATTCTGCGCTGATGTTCCTCGTAGCGTGCTACGAGGGTCATCAGTCGCTTCTTCACCTTGTCCATTCCCACCAAGTCGGCAAGAGGACCAGTATTGTCGTTAGATAGAGCAGAGCCACACCATTTGCAATAGTGTGCCTGCTCTCTATTTTGTTTCTGACATTGTGGACAGATCATAGTAATTCGTTTTTCTTAAACAACTATTAGTTAATTTCTTCAAGCTTGAAACCACCACCGCTATTGTTTGATGAGTTCACCTTGATATTATATCCTCCGCTATTGCTATTCTCGTGCTTTGGAGTTGAATGTTGTCTACTTCCACCATTGGTGTTGATAGAATGCGATGACGATGACCCATGTATGTTGATGCTGTGTCCTGCAGGTTTTGAAGTTTCTGTAGCCTGAGTGTTCGAACTTGCATCCGAGCTACTGTTGCTTGTTTCGCTCTTCTGACTATTCTCGTTCTTCTTGCTGCTACTCTTCTTGCTTGTAGTTTCAACAACATCAGCCTCGTCTGCTACATTCTCTGCACTTCCGTCTTTGGTGAGTGTAAAGCCTACCTCCTTGCCTGTCTTGGAATTGCGGTATTGACATTCCATGGTGCCAGCACTCTTGTCTACATATATATTATATGTACCATCGAGTACACCATTCTGCACATTGTCTTTGAGTTCGAGAGCTATCTTGTCACCATCCTTGGCAGTTCCCGAAACGCTCTCTTGCGCAAGATTCTTAAACTTTACAAACATAGTACCATTCACCTCGCCAGTCTTCTCGTCTACATTGTCAATAACCAATGTTGCTGCTTTGCCTTGGAACTCTCCATTCCATGAGCCATTTAGCACGGTTGCGATTTCTGTATCTGATGAAGAGAAGCTTAGTCCCTTTGCTGCTCCCATAAATATCAGTAGCGAAGAGATGAGTATCGAGGTAACCACCGACCAGAGGGTCTTCTTCTTAATCTTTTGAATTACATTCTCAAGATAAGCCTCTTCATTCTCTGTTCTTAGCTCTACGGTTGGTGTAAACTGCGAGATACTCTCGTTAGATCTGAAAGCAAAATGCAATGGAGCCACCACAAGTTCGTCGTTGCCAAGCAAGTCGGTACTATTGCTAATACTTACCGAACCGATACATGCGCCATATATCTTCCATGCGTATAGCAGTAGCAATCCTGCCACGATATATCCTGCAAATGGCATCAGCAGCTTTAGTATAAAGTACAGTCCCCAATATATCGCCAGCGCTATCAGTCCGCCCCATATCAGTTCGCCTATACATCCGCCTTCTCCTTCTGATAGTGCAAAGAAGCCTATGGTGCATATTATGAACAATATAGCAAACACCGTAGAGTTGAATGTTTCCAATGGATTTCCATCGAAAGGCAGACCCATGATAAGTGAGTATAGTGCCAAACCTACCAATGGCACCAATCCCAACAATATCACCAGCCATCTTAGTGTTAGCACACGCTTTCTCAAGCTGAATATCTTGTCTACGCATGCTTCTGTCTTGTCTACAGCCTGACGGAATCTGCTCACCTTTTGGTCGCTACTGTTGAAGCCTTCTATATACTTCAAGTATTTCTCTGTCTCAAGCTCGTAGGTATAAGCCTGATTCAGATTCAGTTTTGGATTCTCTTGGAAGAAGATAGTTAGCCAGTTGCCAAGCTGTCTGCCTGTATATTCGTTTTTCTTCTCTGTATTGGTGAGTTTGTTTACGTCGGCAAGCGAAGTAAGCTTCTTACTGCCACATATATAATAAGGTGTAGCTCCCATTCCGGCTATACACTTATATGCAGCTATTATCTTGTTGTATGGACCAGGCTTGCCTGTATTGGTCTGGCTCTTCAGGTCGAAACAATATTTTATGTAGTTTATCTGGTTCCTAAAACCGCGCACAGTGAGATACTGCTCCAGTCTTGACCCATCGATATTCATAAACTCATGGAAGAAGGAATACTTATCCGAATTCTGTCCGTAGTCAGAAACCAACTTGTTGAGTCTTGTTGCCAACTGAGCAGGAGTAAACAGTGCATTAGGATCCTTGGCATTTGCAACAATCTTGTAGTCGTAACCACATTGCTTATTCAGCAGATACAACACTCCAGGATAGCATTCTGTAGCCCAATTCTTCTGTTGCAAATATTTCTCTACCTCGGCAGCAATCATACCGTTGCGTGAGTTCACCCACTTAGTGAATCCACCGCATGTTATCTCCCACTTAGAGTCATCGCTAAGGTTTTCGCCATATTGTAGCACATCGTTGATATGGTCAACATAGTGTATCTGATTGCCGGTAGTAACGATGCGGAAAGGCAACTTAGCATTATACTCGTAGATAAATCTCAGCAGGTTGTCTTGAGCATTCTTCTCCAACTGCTGGTATATGTTGTCTGCCCATGCCTGCTCTCCATTCACACGCAGATATACATAGAATGTATGATCCTTGTCTTTCAGGTCTTCGCAATATTGGTCGAAGTTATACAGCAGCGACTCTGCAATCTCAGCAAATGTGCTCATCTGTTTGCCCTTGACATCGGTCCATGGATATTCCTCATCCAAGGTGAAGATGGCAGCAGCAAGACCGGCAGACTTATTGCTTGGATACCACTCTTCAGTTATCTGGTCTATGTTAAGAGCCATCTCTGGGTTAGTCTGGTCGATAAGTTTCGACAGCTTTCCACTATACAGATATTTCTTTGCCAATTCTTGGTCTTCAAGCATGAAATGTGCAAGCTCGTTCATAGAGTGTGCCACCTGATTCTTCGCACCATTGTAAACGATGCTCATCTGTGGTACATTCTGGTTTGCAGCAGCCTCGTCTTCCACGAGGTTCTCGCCCTTAATCCATCTCTGTATATCTGCAAAACCAGCACGCTCACTATTGTTGAACAACAACAGCGCCTTTATCAGCGACAACGAATGTGCGCTGAGTCCTGTAGGCATCGGTATCTGCTCATACTGCTTCATCTTTATGAGCTGACGTTCGTTCTTGCCTTCGAATATCTTGTCAAACGCCTCTTGTCCCATCCATATTCTCATCAGCGAGATACCGAGAGAGTAGAAATCGCTCTTGTCGTCAACATCGATAAGCTGACCTTCTATATGCGAATATATCTCTGGTGCTGCATATTTCTTTGTTCTTGCCTGCGAACACTGTCCTTTACCATTAGCATCTATCGCAACAGCAAGTCCGAAGTCGCCCAACACCAGGTTTGTGCGTTGCTTGTCTACAAAGAGGAAGTTGTCTGGCTTGACATCGAGATGCAAGAAACCTCTCTTGTGGCATAGGTCGATACTTATCGCCATTTGCATGGCAAGCTTCTTCCATCTTTCTTCGTCGCCCTTTAGGTCGAGGTCGCTCAGTGTGCCACCCTCGCAGAGTTCCATAATCTCATAGTCGCGCACATCCTTGTCGTCACTCGGACTTGTCCATGTTCCGTGCTTATATAGTCGCATCAGTCCTGGCATACCCTGAGGTATAGTCTTCACCTTCTCCAGCATGTCGTGGTTAGGATGTATTCCCGAGAGATATAGCTTCAGCATATATTGCTTACCCTTGCTCTCTACCTTTATCAGCTGCGCCTCTCCCGACACCTGCTTCAGGTATTCCACCACGTGCAGTTTCTTGCCATCAATAAAAATATCAGGCAAACCAAAGATAGCACCCTTTTGGTTCTTATAGTCGGCATTAGCGCTGTTGGCAGCCTGTGCTTGTGTAGCCTGCTGTGGTCTTCCGCCCATATTGCTATTGGCAACGATGGTTCCTCCGTTGTCGTTATTGGCACGAATGGTGCTTCCAATTCCCATGTCGCCGTTTCCTGCAGCTTGTCTAACTGTAGCGTTGCTGTCGCCACCAGCTCCTGTGTTTGGTCTCACGGTGCTACCGTTATCATTCATTCCCGGTCTCACGGTGCTACCGTTATCATTCATTCCCGGTCTCACGGTGCTGCCATTGTCATTCATTCCTGGTCTCACGGTGCTGCCATTGTCATTCATATCTGGTCTCACGGTGCTACCATTGTCATTCATATCTGCCGATGGTCTTACGGTAGAATCATTGTTTCCGCCATTGTTTGCTCCTGGGCGAACAGTGCCATCGTTAGGGATTATAGTTGAATCGTTCATGTCGCTTATCTTGTTTCTATAGTTCGTACAGTTTCAGTATAAGAATTATATTTCCACACACCTCCCAACTCAGGTCTGGTGCATTCGCTTGGCTGGTTGTGCTCGCAACCGCAATAGTTGCAAATCCATGTTGTTGGTCGTCTAACCAATCTCTGTGTTGTCACCACCACCTTGTGTGCACAACAGAAGTTGCGTTGCATCTGTGGTGTAGTATTGGCATCTGGTTGCATAGCGTTCAATAGCGACTGCATCTCCTGCATCTGTCGCTGATATTCAGCCTTCATAGCAGCCAAGTCTGCACCACCCACGCGTGCTTTCTTGTCCACCTTCTTTTTCTGTTGCACCTGCTGTTGAGGCTTTGGCGTAGGTCTTGGCGTATTGTTTATAGGAGTAGGAGTCGTTCCCAATAGCTGATGATATTGCTCCATCAACTTCTTGTCCTCCTCGCTGAGCTCCATCACGGTTTCGAAGTCCAGTTCTTCAACTTCCTCCTCTTCGATATCAAAGTCGTCACTATCATCAGGCATTCTGGCTTCTCTTTCTGCAGCCATAATCTGCTCTTCCAGTTCTGCCATCTGTTCTGCCAGCGATACCGCCTTTTGGTATACAGGGTCGCGTTGGGCCTTCTCTACCTCTGCTCTTGCAAGGTCGTCGAGAGGTGTATTACAATGACTGCAGAAACTACGGAAGTTCAATGTGCCACATATAGGACAGGTGATACCCTTACGTGGACCGCCACATTCACAGCAGAACTGATCTTCTGGCTCCATCTCTGCACCGCAGTATGTGCATACATCAGGATGTAGCGGATGATGACAATGCGGACATAGTTCCATGTGGAAGTCTACTGCCGCTCCGCAATGCGGACATATATAGTTCGGGGTGTTATTATCATAGCTTTGTGTAGCAGCAGTCTGCTGGCGTTGCTGTTCCTGCTGCTGTTGCTGTTGAAATTGATCCATTGTATTATATTCGTTTAGGTTGTTTTCTATTCAATTATTTCTACAACTATCACGCTGACGTTGTCTTTGCCTCCAGCTTCTTTTGCTGCCGCCACCAACTCTGGTGCGCTACCGCCATTTTCCATCACACTCTCTATAGTCTCGTCGTCTGCCATATCCGACAAACCGTCTGAGCATATGATGAACTTATCGCCAGGAATCACTTTCTGTGTTATATCCTCTACATCGGCAAAGACACTATCGCCCACTCCCAGTGCGTTGTATATTATGTTCGACGGTATCGTTGGGTCTTTCTCCTTCTCGCGCATCGAGTGGTCAGTACTCAACTGTCGCAATATACCGTCGCGAAATCTGTATATTCTGCTATCGCCGATGTTTATCCAGCTCACGCTACCGTTATAGAAGAGCAATCCTACGAATGTTGTTCCCATATTATAGAATTGTGGCATCTCTTCGCCCTTGCGCTTTATCATATAGTGAGCATCTGTAGCCCACGACTTTATCAGGTTGTGTAGAGTTGCTGTGTCAACCGTCGCTGGTAGTGTTTCCACAAAAGTTTGGAAGCTCTGCGCAGCTAACTCGCTGGCAAATTCTCCACCTGCATGTCCGCCCATACCATCTGCCACTATGGCTGCCATACGTGCGTTGTCGTTGAGTGTGAATGTAGACTGATAGGCGTTATCTCTATAAAAATCGCCATTTAGCAACACTATGTCTTCGTTGTTGGTACGCTTCAGTCCAACGTCTGATATTAAATTGCAAGATATTATCATAGCTTCATCGGTTTTTAAATCTGTACAGCAAACTCCAAATTAGCAAACTTCACTATGTCGCCTACGTTCACCACTCTTGGCATGTTTGGCGCCAATTGCTGTCCGTTCACGAATGTGCCATTTGTACTGCCAAGGTCTACTACCTCAAACTGTCCGCAGGCATTATACTGCAAACGAGCATGGTTGCCCGACACATATCCTTGTCCAGCAAATGCCTGGGCATAGCTTCCGCGTCTACCTATTATAGCACCATCGCCAATACCCAACCTTATCGATGGGTTTTGGCAAACCAGATGTCCAGGCTTTGCCTGTGGCTGACGAGGAGGTGGAGGAGGTGGTGTAGCTCCCGGACGCATCGTGCGGTCTGAATTCATATCCGCTATCGGCTGCCCAGTGGTCACAACTTGTTGCCCAGTATTTGGCATAGGTTGCCCAGTGTTTGGCGTATGTTGCCCCGTATTAGGCATAGGCTGCCCCACAAAGCCTGTCGGTGGCTGAGGAATAGGATTAGAATTTACGTTTGAAGTTGGCGAAGGACCGACATTCTGTGTGTTGCCCACAGGTGGAGTTGTTGGGTCTTTCACGCTACCTCCATTCTGGGCAAAAGCCTTTGCGGTCACAAGTTTTGTACCACATTGGTTGCATGTCATACCTCTTTTTATAGTACGACACGAAGGACAAACCATCAGTTCTGTACCACATTGGTCACAAAACCAGCTGTCGTCTTCAATGAGCTGTTTACATTTTGGACATGTCTGCATAGGTTGGTCAGTTGTGTTATTTAGTTTATATAATCGTTATTGTTATGTATTAGTTATATATTGTGCAAATATAATGTTTTTTATTCATTTATCCGCACATAATGCAGAAAAAGTGTACCTTTGCAACATGATTTGCTCAACTTTCGCATGGTTGTGGTTTCTCATCTTGGCTCTGCGCTTCAGCTTTAGTCCTAGCACTGTGGCTTTAGCTCTCCCTCCTGCGTTTTGGCTTTGGCTCTGCGTTTTGGCTTTGGCCCTCCGTCCTTGTTCGAAGTCGTTTTTACGACTTCGCTTCCAATCCAGCCTCAAGCCCTCGTTGAGCTTAGTGTGCTAATAATCCCTATAAATATATGACAAAATACAAATTGATAGCCTTTGATGCCGACGACACCCTTTGGGACTGCCAGTCGCATTTCGTAAATATCGAAGAGAAATATGCTTCTCTTCTATCTGACTATGGCATCGCTCCCGACGAGGTCAAGAAAAACCTCTTTGCCACAGAGTGTGCCAATATGCCGCTCCTCGGCTTTGGCGTAAAAGCCTTCATGCTCTCGCTGATTGAAAATGCCAACCGAATGACAGAAGGCAGAATCGGAGGCAAGGGTATAGACCGAATAATGGAACTCGGCAGACAGCTCCTCACCTTCGACCCTAATCCGCTTGATGGTGTAGAGGAGGTGCTCACAGAGCTATCCGACAATTCCGACATCAAGCTCGCTGTCTTCACCAAGGGCGAACTCCTCGACCAGAATAGCAAACTCGACCGTTCTGGGCTCCGCCATTATTTCGACTTCGTTGAAGTTGTCAACGACAAGACTCCCGATGCCGTACGTGCCTTATGCCGTCTTGCTGGTGTCAAGCCCGACGACCTCCTTATGGTTGGCAACTCCTTCAAGAGCGATGTCGAGCCTACCATAGCTACCGGCGCTTCCGCCGTCTACATTCCTACCCACCATACCTGGGAATACGAAAAGACTGAAGAATATGCTCACACACGAGTCACTAAAATCTCCAACATCCGTGAGCTCCTCCAAATAGTGTAATAATAATATTTAAATAAAAAACTCACTCTCTCAGCCCTCAAGTCTAATTACTCCCCTCTCTTTTGGAGAGGGGTTGGGGGTGAGGCTTTCTATTATGGAAAATCCCTATATCAAGCAATACCCCGACCTCATGGCGGGTAAAAAAATAATGTATATCCATGGCTTCGGCTCTTCTGCCCAGTCTGGAACAGTTACTCGCATCCGCGAAACATTCCCTAATGCCGAGGTCATAGCCTACGACATGCCACTTCTTCCCGCTGAGGCTATAAGCCTGCTCCACGATATCTGTGAGCGCGAAAAGCCCGACCTTATCATTGGTACTTCCATGGGTGGTATGTATGCCGAACAGCTCTATGGCATCGACCGCATTTGTGTCAACCCTGCCTTCGGCATGCACGACACCATGAAGGAGCATGGCATGACTGGCAAACAGCAATGGCAGAATCCTCGTGCCGATGGCGAAACAGAATTTCTCGTAACCAAAGCCCTGGAAAAGGAATACCGCGAGATATGCGAACTCAACTTCCAACATGCTGCCGACGACAACGACCATGTCTATGGACTCTTTGGCGACAACGACCCTGTTGTCCACACCTTCGACCTCTTCTGCCAACACTACACTCATGCTGCCCACTTCCATGGCGAACATCGCATGGACGACAGTTCTTTCTTTCATGGCGTAGTGCCAGTGATACGCTGGATAAGCGACAAGCAAGAGGGTAGGGAGCGTCCTGCCTTGTATATCGATGCAGATGCCCTTATGGATAGCTATCGCAAGCCGAAGTCGAGTCTCGTCAAAGCCTACGAATTCCTGATAGAGCATTTCGATGTATATATCGTGTCGCCATGCCCTACCAACTCCCATACCTACGTCACTGATATGATGTCATGGTGCGAACAGTATCTCTCTACTCCTGCCCACAACCATGTCATCTTCACCAACCAGCCTAAGGCTCTCATCGGCGACTATTACATCTCATGCAATCCTCCTCGCGACTTCATGGGCACCACCATCGCCTTTGCCTCCGACACCTTCAAAACATGGGAGGAAATCCTAACCTTCTTCCAGCGCATCTGTTAAGTGAAGAGTGAAGAATTGAAAATCGGCGGCCGAAGGGAAAGCCAACAGAAGAGTGAAGAATTAAATAGCCATAAAGACTAATGGATTCTTCACTCTTCGTTCTTCACTCTTCACTTTCATTGGATTCTTCACTCTTCGTTCTTCATTCTTCACTTCCATTGGATTCTTCACTCTTCACTTTTTTCTCCATATTTTCTTATATTTCGCAAAAAACTGCCAAGACCTCTTTAGTTTTTGATATAAAAGTGTTATCTTTGCTGCATACTAAAATATAGCGAATGAAACATTTTATACACATCCTTTTGCTCTTGGCTCTGATGATGCTATCCCTCACATCCTGCGACTCCGTGTTCGATATCCATCCCTACGATACACGCGTAGAAGGTGCTACCGACCTTAATGCAAAGAATATAAAGCTCATAGAAGAGAGATGTCTCGATAAAGACACTATGCATATAGCCGTTATCAGCGACTCCCACCAATGGTACAAAGACCTTGAAGCTGAGATTGCTGATATCAACCGCCGAGATAGCATCGACTTTGTGATACACCTCGGCGATCTCACCGACTTTGGTTCTACACTTGAATACTCCCTTGCTCGTGAGCGACTACTGAAGTTGCGCAAACCTTTCGTCGTCATGCAGGGCAACCACGACTGTCTTGGCACAGGCAACGAGGTCTATGCTAAGATGTTTGGCAACAACGACTTCTCGTTCATTGCCGGAAGAGTAAAATTCATAATGATAAATACCAATGCCATAGAGTACGACTACTCTGAGCCTGTGCCCGATTTCGACTTCCTCGAAGCTGAGGCCACTCGCAACTCTGCGCTCTTCGACCGTAGTGTGGCTTGTATGCATGCTGCGCCATATAGCGAGCAGTTTAATAATAATGTGCTCAAACCTTTCAACTATTATGTTATGAACTTCCCCAACCTCATGTTCTGCCTCTATGGCCATGGTCATCAGATAGATGAACACGACTTCTTCAACAATGGCATTATCTACTATGAGGTGGCAGCAGTCAAGAAACGAAAATATCGTATTTTTACAATAACTCCTAATGGATATGCAAATGAAGTCATCAGTCTTTAAACTCCTCATGGCTGCATTTGCTCTCTTTGTAGCCATCGATGCTAATGCTATCACCCTTAGCAACAGCATCCTCTGCGACACCTCCACTCACTATGGCCACTACGACCATCGTGTCCACCGCTATCGTCAGCGCTGGTCTAACCTCATTCCTACACAGCATGTCCTCCAGTTTGCTGGCAACATGGGACTCGCTTCCATCGGTGTAGGTTGGGACTATGGCAAACGTCGCCAATGGGAAACGCATCTGCTCTTTGGATATATCCCGAAATATGATTCCAAACGAGCTAAGCTCACCATGACTCTCAAAGAAAACTACATTCCTTGGTCTATATACCTTGACGATGGTTGGAATCTGGAGCCCTTGGAATGTGGCTTATATTTCAATACCGTGTTTGGTCATGAGTTTTGGGCTAAGCAGCCTGCCAAATATAGCAGTGGCTATTATCCCTTCTCCACCAAGTTCCGTCCTAACGTCTTCGTTGGTCAGCGTATCACCAAGACTGTCCCCAACAATCGCCGCCGTTATATCAAGAGCATCACCGCATTCTATGAACTCAGCACCTGCGACATCTATTTCATGACCTTCTTCCGCAACGGCAAAGCCGACTTCTGGGATGTCTTCGGCCTCTCCTTAGGCCTCAAAGTCCAATTGTTGTAAATGTTTAAAACATAAACTAAGATAAACCCAAGCTTGAAACAGGATCATCCGACAAACATAGGGGATTATTTTATAGATAGAGTTTAATGTTTAGATGGTCTTTTAAACATAAACCTTATAAACCCCTGTCATTTTCTTCAGCAGAGCTTGCCATCTGTGTCTTGCCCAGCCTTTACG
>OCHM01000373.1_pt1 | contig 31656 bp, 17 predicted proteins | sample 1538901 | NCBI WGS metagenome assembly OCHM01 (sample SAMN04571734, study PRJEB22368) | human gut metagenome | biome: human gut; material: stool | host: Homo sapiens | place: Luxembourg | collected 2012-11-08 | reverse complement strand
AAATAAGAGGCAAAGAATAAAAACAGAGCCGTGACACAGTTCAGTTTACACTACCATTTAACAAGACTCCCGTCTCATTTTGAGTGGCGAGAAAGACTATTTATTATTGTCTTCTCCCCACATTCCTATTGCAGCAGTCGCTGCAAATAGGCTCATCATTACCGTCATCAACATAACCTTTCTACTTATTAACCTTTAAAACTACCAAACTATATACCTTTTATTGACAATCTTTACCTAAAAACTTCTTTACCTTTCAAAACTTAAGACCTTTACCAAAGTTACCCTTTACTTTTCACCTTTTATAATACCTTATCAGAAGTCATCCTCTCTTGTTCAATCTTTTACCTTTACCTAATCTTTTACCTTTACCTAATACCTTTCGGTGTTGTTATCCTAATCTTTTACCTTCTGATGTCGTCCTGAATCTTCTTTACCCTTAAGACTTTCCTATTGAATTATCCTTTCAATACCTTTTACCTAATGTTGTTAGTCAAGCGGTTGCCTCACGGTTCCCTTGTTTTGACGATGCAAAGTTACAATTGTTTGCGTACACAAACAAGTATTTACACTCTTTTTTCGCATAAAAATGCCTATTTTTGACCTACATCAACCCTTAATGTGTTCGCACACACCTGCAATCGTTTGCAAACTGCCAAACCCTTCCCCACCCCGTCCGCCGCTTCTCTATACATTATTAATAACAAAGAAAGCGCCTTGCAGATGCTTTTGCATTGCAAGGCGCTCAACGACAATCAAAAATTATAATGTCTTAGCTATATAGAATTTAGAATTCATAATCTCCACCATCCTCTTCTTCCTGGACGCTGAATCCATCCTTTTCGTCACCGTCGGGACTCCAGCCACGGTCACTTTCAAGGCTTCCAGCCATTATCTGTAAAGGATCCATTTCGATAACGCTAATCTCCGGAGCTACGTATTTCTTCTTTTTCATAATGCAGTTATAATATTATTTCTTTACCACTACCTTGTTGTTAACAACATACACACCCTTCGGCAACTTATCGACATTGTTGGTGTTCATGTGCACACCGCCAAGGTTGTAGATGCCGGTGTTTGTATTCTGCTTGTTCTCCTCAATCACGTGGATGTCGGTTGTTCCGTCTATGCCGTTACCATCAAGCGAGAACATCAACATTTTACCAGAATGTGCATCTTCTTTAAGCCAGCAGCGATAAGCCTTTACAGTATGGTCTTTACTTGTGTGAACCAAGTCACCCTTGCTGAACATATAAGAATCCTTTGACACTTTATTCGAATTGCTGTACGAACCAGTGTAGGTCATACCTCCACCATTTACTGTGTGTGTCAGATTAGATGTCTGGTCATCGTAGTTGATGCCATTGGCTACATATACATGACCGTCGAGAATCTTCGTAACACCGTCGATAGTGTATGAATAGTTGCCGAGCGGCTCCTTAGTAGGATATATTATATAAGGTGTATTCTTATGCAGCACGACGCCATCAGCGGCTACGTCTACTGTAGAGAACTTTATCCAGTTGTTCTCCAAACGGTCGAACTCTGCCATCTGTACACCCTCGCCGAAGGCTTCCTTAACCTGAGCTGCTGTCATATCGACGGGAAGAATGATAGAGTTCCATCCCTTATTGTCGTTGTCAGCATTCTTGGTGAATGTACGGTGCAACAGCATCTTGGCTCCAGTGTATGACTTAGTAACTGCAAGAGTTTTGTCCTCATCAAGAACCAGAAGGTCGTCGTATCCGTTGAGGGTTCCGTCGTCGTTCATGTCGGTACGCAGAGCGAAGCCCTTAATCTGAAGATTCTCAAGAGCAGAGAGCGCCTTAACAGGTGTGATACGAACCTGATCGAACGACTTGGTAGGATTAAGCACGGCATAGCTGTCGCCCTTACTGCCAATAACATCAGCACCAAGAACCTTCCAGCTTGTCAGTTCTTCCTGCTCCTCACCATCAAGATAGGTGGTCAACTTAAGACCTTCGCCCAGACTTGCACCCAATCCTAAAGCCAGATTCTGGGTTACCATAACAAGCTGCTGTCCCTTATCAACTACTTTCCCCATATTGACTGAGATTGTAGAGCCTCCCAAGTCTACGCCCAAAGGTAGAGTCAGGTATGTATCCATCGAGTCGTCAATCAAATTGCTCAACTCATCGTAGCCGTTGCCAATGTTGGCAACTTGGACAATCTGAGTGTTGGCAAAGTCGATTGATGCATTGGTATTATTTGTAGACACCACTTGAGCGCCGTAAACGGGATTGATTGTAGCATTGTCTGCCTCAGCATCGGCTACATACGCATAGTAGATATTGAGCTGTGAGAGGTCGGCAGAAAGAACGCCTGTTTTATAAAGTACAATCTCATCAAACGCACAGCCCGCTGGAACTTCAACGTTCAGACACATTTTACGTGTTTCCTCTTTACCGATAAGTCCGGCTGAGATGGCATCCCAATGGGTTGTTACATCTCCAGTCACTTCCTTGCCTTTATTGTAGAGCTTGATGTTGTAGAGATTAAGCACATCAGCATCGAGTCCGGTAGCCTTAACAGATACCACAAAACCAACCTTCATCTTGCCATTGAAAGCTCTTGCATTGCCATTCAAACCATCAGCAAAGTTAGAGCCATCAGCAGTCTTGATGCCAACGAGACCTGTGTTGGCAGCCAATTCAACGCTTGGCTGACGATAGGCGAAATCGTTGAGAGAAGTAGTAAGTATGGCTGAGCGGTTCATCATTCTATCGGATATCTGTATCAAACCACCGCCCAACTTATCGCTCAACACGTATTTAGGCTCCTCACCCTCCTTATTGACAAGGATATCCACTCCGTGTTCCTCCGCAACATATTTGGGAGCATAGTTGAGGGTTGTCTCTTCATAGCAACCATCAGCTGCTGTTGCACGGAAAACATACTTGCCGGGAAGAGACAAATTGCTTACCAAGCCTGTGGCATCTACAGAAACAGCAGCACCCTCTGGACAGCTCTGGACAGACCATGTCACATCAACATCCTTATTGTGCTGCAACTGGAACTGATTGACACTTCCAGACACATCGCGACTTGATGTGGCATCTATTGGGCAATGATGAGAAGCTGCATCGGGAGCCATGCGCACAAAGGCGTAGTTGACCGTTGTTGCACCTAATTCTATATTTAAACCACCGAAAGTTAACTTAGCCTTTGAAAAGGGCTTTGTTGACTTTATAACAACTTCGGCATCATTTTCATCTTTAATAACACCAAGCTTAAGAACACCTACATTTACATTATAACTTTCCGTTTCTATATCATGCTTATTACCAAAGAGACCAGTGCTATAGTCTTTACTATATAAAGTGATTTTGGTATAAGCTCCCACTCCGAGGTTTAGAGCATCTTTAATTTTGTATTTGAATCCTATCTCTGTACCAGCAGGGAAAACCTCCTGACCATCTGTAGGAGTGGCTCTAACATCTACTGATCCTATATTATTAAGAACAGAGTTTGTAAGGTCTTCATCATATAATTTTTTGTCACCGCTCAATGTTATAGTCTTACGGTTATAATCCTTTTCATAGTTCTGGATACCATTCTCCTTATTATTGGTAATAGTATACTCACGAGCCTTGCCTACAAACGCATACTTGATATTTATAGCATTACCCAATTTAGCATCAACTCCACACTGAACAAGCTTGATTTCATCAAAATTGCCAGGGGCAGTTGACATGTACAATTTGTTGACCTGGTCAGAACCAGGGATCGTCAGCAGCGACAAACCAAGACCAGTGACAGAATTGCCAGTAGAGATAGTTTGGAGTTTGCCAACCGCTACTCCGTCCTTAAGGAACTGTATTTTGTAGCAATCTGCCAAATTGAGAGTAAGGATGCTTGCATCTGATTTTGCACAAATAACAAAACCTGCCTCTGTACCACCAGCATAACAATGCTGATTGTCCTTAACGCTGATAATAGGATTTCCTACAACTGTAACATTTGCAAGCGCTGGAATCGTAGCATAATCATCCAAATCATCATTACAGATGTTCTGAAGGTCTTTTGTTCCTGAAACCACTTCAACGCCATCAAAAAGGCTATTGATCATACATCCCGGTCCTACGAGAGCACGACGGTTGTTAAAATAATTCTCCTTAGACGGATCTGAATCTTGCCAAACCTTCTTCTCGCTTTTGCCAACACCATTTGCGGTTGCTGCAACCATTGGCATAGCCAAAAGCAAGAGAGTTGCGACAAAACAAATTTTCCTGAAAAATCTCATTGACATCATTAAAAAAGTTTTTTTGATTTTATCGTATTATACGTATTACTATTTCAATCAAAACGTTTCTTCTAAATTCGGAATTTGCGCCTCTCAAAATCTTCGATGCAAAGGTATATATATCCTGTAGGCTAAAGTGCATTGAGTAAGCTTCAAGTAAGTATGAGTAATATGAAAAATTCACAACTATCAGATAAACAGCAACTTACGCAACGGGGGGGGGTAAAAAAAAGTAAGAATCGAAAAAAAACGATTAAAAAAAAGTAGAAAATTCATATAATATATCTAATAAAAAATCTATATATTTGTAGATAGAAAAGGTAAAATCTAAATATTTAAAGACCATGAGGATATTGATATTAACCATAACTATCTGTCTGTCGATCATTAATGCTCGCGCAGACAATAACAAACTTTACGAAAGATTAGACTCAGTAATAGCCCATAGTGCGGATTATGATGTCATAAAAGAAAAAAGGCTAAAAGACATTAAGCTCGGAGCTAAATTCGTGATCGCTGCAACAGACAAGCTACGCATATATGAACAGTTGGCAAACGAGTATAGTCTATACGTTTACGACTCGGCAATGGTGTATGTCCAAAGGGGAATAAGCCTTGCCAAACAGACTGGCAATTCTGATTATTGCAACCGATTTCTGATTACAAAGGCAAGTCTGCTGATTGAACGAGGCTTCTATATTGAGGCGAAGGAAAATCTGGACAAAATCGAGATATCACAATCCGATCCAAAGCAAAATTTCCTTTTCTACTGCGCCCAGAGTTCACTTTATTACAATCTGAATGCACATTGTCAGAAAATGGAGTTCAGCCAACATTATAACGAACTGTTCAAGGAATATATCAGCAAGGCTCTATACTACTGTCCGAAGAATAGTGCAATGTATTATTACATGAAGGGTATTAACCTCTTTTACTCAGGCAGGAGTATCAATGAGATTAGTGCTTCATTGAATAAGGCAATGCAAATGTTCGGACCCGAAAACCGCATGTACGGCAGGGCGGCATGCGTTCTGTCGAAGGCTTACGGCAACAATAAACTGTGGGAGCAGCAGAGGCGTTATCTGCTGCTTGCTGCCATTAGCGATGTAATGTCGTCAAACAATGAGAGTCTGGCATTGCAGGATGTTGCTCTGTTGCTTTATAAAAACAAAAATGATCTTGACAAAGCCCGGAAATATATCAATCAAACATTGAAAGACGCACATGAATATAATAGTCGTCTGCAACGTGTGGAGCTATACGCCAACCTGCATGTAATATTATCGGCTTACAATGAAAAGCTCCAAAAGGAAGCCATCTGGAAAAACGTGACGATAATATGTATACTTATGCTGTTGGTTGTCATTGCAGCAGTAGTGGTGTACGTCAACCGGAAAAAAGATTTGTTGAAACTGTCGGAGAAGGAACTGAAAGCCTTGACTGAAAAGTTGAGCGCTACCAACAAACAACAGCTAAAGGACAACAAAGCACTTCAAGACTCAAACGATGAACTGATGAGCTCAAACAAAGCTCTTCGGGACTCTAACGATGAGCTTAAGGGTTCAAACAAAACGCTTCGGGACTCTAATGATGAACTTAAGGGCTCAAACAAAACGCTTCGGGACTCTAACGATGAACTTAAAGGCTCAAACAAAGCACTTCAGGACTCTAATGACGAACTGACGAGCTCAAACAAAGCACTTCAGGACTCTAACGATGAACTGACGAGCTCAAACAAAGCACTTCAGAACTCTAATGATGAACTTAAGGGCTCAAACAAAGCGCTTCAGGACTCTAATGATGAACTTAAAGGCTCAAACAAAGCGCTTCAGGACTCTAATGATGAACTTAAGGGCTCAAACAAAGCGCTTCAGGACTCTAACGATGAGCTAATGAACTCAAACAAAGCGCTTCAGAACTCCAATGATGAGCTGAAATACAACAACAATGAACTTAAGTACAATAACAATGAACTTAAGAACTTTAACAACGAGCTTAAAGACTCAAACAAAGCACTTAAAGACTCTAACAACGAGCTTAAGGACTCAAACAACGAGCTTAAGGACTCAAACAAAGCGCTTCGGAACTCAAATGATGAGCTTGAAAACACCAACACAAAGCGTGAGTTGATGGCTAATGCCTTTATCATGCTCTGCTATCAGTATATTGAGCGGTTGGACAGTCAGCGCAAACTGGTAATACGTAAAATTAGAGCCAATCAGCAGAACGAACTGCTGAGCATTCTCTCGTCTTCAAAGCGAGGCACTGAGGAGAGCCAGAGCTTCTTCTCGCAGTTCGACAAAATCTTCCTCTCACTCTATCCCTCGTTTGTAAATGAACTGAACTCACTGCTGATACCCGAGGCACAAATCGAGTTTAAGGAAGACAACGAGCTGACTCCAAGTTTGCGTGTAGCAGCCTTGGTAAGACTGGGCGTAACGGAAAGTCCTAAGATTGCCGGCATCCTCTCCTACTCGCTACAAACAATATACAACTATCGCTCTACACTAAAGAACAGCGCCATCGACAAAGAACACTTCGAAGAGAAACTGCAAAAGCTGTGCTCAGTTTATTAAGGGGGTGTTGTAGTGTTGGGAAAGCTGTTGCGTAATGACAAATTATAAATTATTGCTGCCCGGTAAACAATCCGTTACGCGTAGCGCAGGCGCAGCGAATTGAGCACTACGCTTACGCTTGAGAACGCCATCAGGGCGCTTGCCCACATCGGCGTTATCTGAAAGTCGACACCGAAGATGTGTAGGGCACCGGCGGCGAGGGGGATGCAGACGATGTTGTAGACGAACGCCCAAAAGAGGTTCTGCCATATCATGCGCACGGTACGTCTACTGAGCTTTACGGCTTCGGGCAGCGCCATGAGGTCGTCGCCCATCAACGTTATCTGCGCCACGTCCATCGCCACATCTGTGCCGCGACCGATAGCTATGCCAACGTCGGCGAGGGCGAGTGCCTGCGTGTCGTTAATGCCGTCGCCAACCATAGCCACGCGCTTGCCTTCGCTCTGAAGTTGCTGCACGAGTGCCTGCTTGTCGCCCGGCAACACCTTGCTGCGATAGTTGCGTATGCCAGCCTCAGCAGCCCAATAGTGCGCTGCCTCCTCCTTGTCGCCACTCATCATGTACACCTCGATGCCAGCCGACTGCAGCTGCGCCATCGCCTCCTTGGCGTTAGGCTTCAGCGTTTCGCGCTCTTCGAGCGGTATGTCAGACGGGCGTGTGAAGTCGATGTTCGGGTTGGGGATGGTGAGCGTGCCCGTCTTGTCGACGACGAGTGCCTGAATCTTATGCAGGTTCTCCAGTGCCGATGCGTCCTTTATGAGAATCTGCTTCTGCGCCGCCTTGCCGATGCTCACCATGAGTGCCGTCGGCGTAGCCAATCCCATTGCGCAGGGGCAGGCTATGACGAGCACAGCCACAGCTGAGAGTATCGCCTGGGGCAGTGCGGCGTTGCCTCCTACAGTCCACCACACGCAGAACGTGAGCAGCGCGATGGCAGCCACCGTCGGAACGAACACCCGAGCGGCGCGGTCTACGATGCGCTGCACGGGCGCCTTGCTGCCCTGTGCCTCCTGCACCATGCGTATGATGTGCGCAAGGGCGGTGTTCTCGCCAATCTGTCGCGCACGCATACGCAGCTTGCCTTGGCTCGGTATGGTTCCGGCGAGCACGGTGTCGCCTGCTTTCTTCATAGCCGGTGTAGGTTCGCCGCTTATCATAGCCTCGTCTACGTACGCCGCATCGGCAGTCATAAAACTCTCTGCCGCACACACCACGCCATCCACCGGAATCTTCTCTCCGGCGCGCACCTCTATCGTGTCGCCTATCTGAATCGTAGAGATAGGCACCTCCTCCATGCGATAGTCGTCGGTGCCTTCCATCTTCTCGTGCGTCACGATGCGCGCTGTCTTGGGCTGCATACCCATGAGCTGGCGTATGCTGCTCGCCGTGCTGTCTTTCGCTTTCTCCTCAAGACACCGACCAGTGAGCACGAACGTGATTATCATCACCGAAGCGTCGAAGTAGGTGTGCCACTCTATGCCACGTGCGCCCCAAACCGCCTCACCGAAGAACGTATTGAACGTACTGAAGAGGAACGCGATGAGTGTGCTCAGCGCCACGAGCGAGTCCATGTTCGCCGTGCGATGCGTTATCTGTTTTGCCGCCGACACATAGAAGCGTCTGCCGCAGTAGAACATGTTTAAGAGAGCAAGTATGAGACAAATCTGATTGTTGAACGTTCCGTCGCTGCTCATGCCGAAGTACATCGTGAGCGCGGCGAACAGCCACGAAAGCAACGTACGGCGGCGCAACAGCGTGTATTCGCGGCGGTTAATCTCCTCGGCGTTGCGGTCGTTCTCCACCACGAGGTCGTAGCCGGCGTTGCTCACCTCGCGCTTCATGTCGTCGAGCGTAATCACGTCTGGGTCGTAGTCTACAAGCACCGTGCGTGTAGACAGTGTTACCGTAGCCGAGTTGACGCCTCGCAACTTACGGAGCGTATTCTCTACGTTGGCGGCGCAGACAACGCACGCCATACCTATAACTGGTATTGTCTTTTTCATGTCTATTTACTGCATTTACTTGTTTTATAGGAAAAGTGTATTTTTGAAGTATCAAAAATGTAGGAAAAGTGTATTGGAGAGTTTAAAAGCACTACTTCTTCTGCGTATCGGGCAGCAGTCCGGCGATTATGCCGAGCAGCGGCAGGAATGCGCTCACCTTGAAGATAAACTCTACACTGGTCTTGTCGGCGAGCCATCCGAAGAACGCCGAACCGATGCCGCCCAGACCGAACATAAGGCCGAAGAAGATGCCGGCTATAAGCCCCACCTTGTCGGGCATGAGATCGGTGGCGTAGACCACTATCGAGGAGAACGCCGAGGCGATGATGAGTCCGGAGAGGAAGGTGAACACGATGGTCCACGTCAGACTGACGTAGGGCATGGCGAGGGCGAACGGAGCCGCGCCAAGGATGGAGAACCATATCACGTACTTGCGTCCGAAGCGGTCGCCGAACACGCCGCCGGCGAGCGTGCCGATGGCGAAGGCGGCGAGGAACACGAAGAGGCATATCTGCGAAGCCTGCACCGAGACGCCGAACTTGTCGATGAGGTAGAACGTGAAGTAGCTCGTGATGCAGGATGTGTAGAAGTATTTCGAGAAGACGAGCAAGATGAGTATGAGCAATGCGCCGTACTTTGCGCGTCGGGAGATGTGCGTGTTCAGCACTTCCGCCTTGCGCGGATGCTTCACGGCGTACTGCAGGCGGGCTTTATACCACGCTCCGAGGCGCACCATAATGAGTGCTGCGAGCAGGGCGGCTATGGCAAACCACGATATGGCGTGCTGTCCGAAGGGCAGGATGATGAGCGCTGCGAGCAACGGACCGAGCGCCGAACCGCCGTTGCCGCCCACCTGGAAGATAGACTGTGCGAGACTTTTCTTGCCGCCCGACGCCAGTTGCGCCACGCGCGACGCCGTAGGGTGGAACATGGACGAGCCGAAGCCTACGACGCTCACAGCCAGCAGTATGAGCAGATAGTTCTCGGCGAACGCAAGCATGAGCAGTCCGGCGAGCGTGAAGCACATGCCGACGGAGAGCGCATAGGGGCGCGGATGGCGGTCGGCAGACAGTCCGGTAAAGGGCTGCAGAATGGAGGATGTCATCTGAAAGACGAGCGTTATGATACCTATCTGCGCGAACGAGAAGTCGAACTTGTCCTTGAGGATAGGATAGATAGACGGAATGATCGACTGTATCATGTCGTTCAGAAAGTGGGAGATACAGCAGATAACGAGCACAGAATAGACCGTGCTCTCTGTCACTGTAGGATTGCCTTTAAGGATGCGGCTTATTGATTTCATATATATATATTTATTTAGATGTGCGTATGGGTGGCAACTGCAAAGTTACTGCTTTAATCTGAAACAGAAAAACGTTTGCATGATATAACCGAAAAAAGCCGGAGGCAACGATGCCCCCAGCTTCTAACTCTAACAACAAATTTTGAGAGGAGCTTTACTTCACCTCCTCAGGCAGTACGGGCATTGCACCGTTCTGCGTGCAGACGTATGCACTCACTCTCACTGCGCGCTCGTGAGCCTCAGTCACCGGCATTCCGGCGAGTATAGAAGCACAGAAGGTGCCCGTGAACGAGTCGCCTGCGCCAACGGTGTCAGCTACCTCAACCTTCGGTGTGGGCTGGAACGACATCTCGCCTGGTGTGAACACGTACGAGCCGTTTACGCCGCAGGTGAGCACGAGCATATCGAGGTCGTACTTGCCGAGGATGAGCCAGCACTTGTTCTCGATGTCCAAGCCCGGATAGCCGAACATTCTGCCGATGAGCACAAGCTCCTCGTCGTTGATCTTGAGAACGTTGCAGCGCTTCATGCTCTCGCAGATAACATCCTTTGTGTAGAAGTCCTGGCGCAGGTTGATGTCGAATATCTTCATGCAATCGGCAGGTGTAGCGTCGAGGAACTTGTAGATAGTCTCGCGGCTCACCACGTTGCGCTGAGCGAGCGAGCCCCAGCACACAGCCTTTGTGTTCTCAGCGATAGCCTTCACCTCGTCGGTGAACGGGATGTTATCCCACGCTACGTTCTCCTTTATGTCGTATGTAGGTATGCCCTCGTCGTCGAGCTTCACCTGCACGGTGCCGGTTGGATAAGGCACGCGCGGCATGCAATACTGCAAGCCCTTCTCCTCGAGCTGCTGCACTGTCTCGTCAGCGAGCTTGTCCTCGCCAAGAGCGCTCACAGCGATTGAGTTCAAGCCGAACTGACCGGCGTGGAACGCGAAGTTAGCCGGTGCACCACCAAGTTTCTTACCTTCAGGAAGCACGTCCCAGAGTGCCTCACCGAGTCCTACTACATATTTCTTTTCCATAGTTTTATTGTCTTCAGTTATTGTTTTTTTTGAATAAGCCTTCCTAAGGCAGCGTTTAAGCCTTTCTAAGCCTTCTTAAGCCTTTCTAAGCATTTTTAGGCTAACTAAGCCCTCCCCGACGGGGAGGGTTGGGAGGGGCTTGAGGGTTGGGAGGGGCTTTTTACTTTTTTACTCTTTTACTTTTTTACTTTTAAATTAGTTCTGCTTTACTTTAGGTATATAGCTGAGCAGATAGAGCACGCCGATAGCCATCACAGCAGCAGCCCAAACCTGCGGATACTGAGCGCCGGCAGCCTTTGCGGCGTCGCTGGCGAAGCCCATAAGGAGCGGGAACACGGTACCGCCGAACAGACCCATGATCATAAGGCCCGAAACCTCGTTCTTCTTCTCCGGAGCAGAGAGCATAGCCTGCGAGAAGACGATAGAGAACACGTTAGAGTTGCCGTAGCCTACGAGAGCGATTGCTGCCCAAAGCTCCCACTTCTCTGTACCGAACACCAAGCCGACCATAGAGAGCGCCATCATCAGCACGATGATAGTGAAGAAGGTGCGGATATTGAGCTTGCGCATAAGGATTGAGCCGGTGAAGCAGCCGAGCGTACGGAACGCGAAGTAGATTGAAGTAGCGTACTCGAACTGGCTGAGCGAGTCGCCGGCACCGCCAAGACGCTCGAACAACACTTTCGGTGCAACGGCGTTAGTACCTACGTCGATACCCACGTGGCACATGATGCCGACGAACGAGAGCAGGATGATAGGCGAACCGAGCATCTTCAGACAGTCGGCGAAGCCAGAAGCCTTGCCTTCGATAGGTTCCTCCTCGATGTGTGTCATGCCGAGCCACAGCGTAGCCACCATACCTATCACGAAGAAGAGCAGGAAGAGGATGCGCCAGCTGAGTCCGAGGATAGGAGCTGTAGTGGTAGCGCCCCAAGCAGCGATGAGCGGAGCGATGAACGAAGCGATAGCCTTAACGAACTGACCGAAGGTGAGCGTCGAAGCCAGATGGCCCTTAACGAGCATCGTCACGAGCGGGTTGATACCGGTCTGCATGATGGCGTTGCCTATGCCGAGCAGCGAGAAAGAGATGTACATCAGCCAGAGCTGGCTCTCCTTTGTAGGCATAAAGCTGTCGAAGAGCGGCAGGAACACAGCCAATGTTGTGATTACTACTGAGAGCAGCACGGTCTTCTTTCTACCTATCTTATTCATGAGCATGCCCGTAGGCACAGAGAAGATAAGGAACCAGAAGAACACGAGCGAGGGGAAGAAGTTTGCAGCGGAGTCGGAGAGTCCGAAGTCTTCCTGCATATTGTTTGAAACGGCGCCGACAAGGTCGACGAAACCCATCGTGAAGAATGCTATCATCACGGGAATGAGGGTCAGTTTGCTTGAGTTTGAACTACTCATGTTTGAGCTTGAACTATTCATTTTAGCTTTTCGATTTATTGTTTTTAGAAATTATAGTCATACGTTTTTCAGCGCCAGACTTACTTCTTGAGATTATATACCACATATTTTGCTTTGCCCTTCACCGTAACCCTGTTGTAAGGTTTGGTCGGGAACACGAGGTTAGACATTGCCATTGTGCCGTCGGAAGCAAACGCCTCGATGCTGCAACGGTCGATAAACAGGCGCAGTTGCGACAGCTTACCGTGGACGGGAGCAACAGTGAGAGCAGCAAACTCGTCGCTAAAGTCTTTCAGACCACTCTTCGTGCGATCCATGGCAAAGGTGCGACTCTTCTCGTCGTAGGTTAGCACCACCTGCTCCCCCTTGTCGTTTGACAGCGTGATGGTGGCTCCGCCCTTGAGCGTGACAACCATCTCACACGCCTCCGAGAGCGTCTTCACAGCCTTCTTAGGACGCGCTGCCGCCAGCTCGGGCGACGGTGTGACACCGCAGTAGGTCTGTCCCTCATACTCGTAGAGGTCGAGGTCGCGTGGCACGGAGTTGGCAGAGCGATACTGCATGGTAGGCACCAGATTGGCATACTGCCAGTTGCTCATCCACGCCATGGCGACATGACGTCCGTCGGGGGCGTTGTCGAAGGTCACAGTGGCGTAATGGTCTTTGCCATAGTCCATCCATTTGGTCACCTCGGGTGCCGACTCGCATGTAAATTTGTGTCCGTCGAACTGTCCAACGAAGTACTGTGTTGCAGAGCCACCGAACGGTCCGCCGGGGTTTATGTTGCAGATGAGCATCCATTTGTACTCATCAGTGCCGCGAACCTTCATCTTCATGAGGTCAGGACACTCCCATACGCCGCCGTGGTTGCCATATTCGGCACCAAACTGGCTCTCAAGCTTCCAGTCTTTAAGGTCTGCCGACGAGTAGATGTTCATGTGTTGCCCCTCTGCCAGAATCATGTTCCAACGCTTGATGTCTTCGTTCCAGAACACGTGTGGGTCGCGGAAGTCAGGCGTGTTGCTTGTCAGCACAGGGTTGGCAGCATATTTTGTGAATGTCTTTCCGTTGTCGTTGCTGTATGCTATGCTCTGCGTCTGGTTTTCGCCAGCCGACGTGTACATTGCCACTACAGCCCCTTTTCCGAATCCTGCGGTGCCGTCATGGTCTACCACAGCCGATCCGCTGAACACAGTGCCCCACACATCAGACTCGATGGGGTCGCCTTCAAAAGTCCAGTTCACAAGGTCGGTAGACGTGGAGTGTCCCCATGTCATGTTCTCCCACTGCGAGCCGTAGGGGTTGTGTTGGAAGAAGAGGTGCCAGACACCGTCTTTATAGAACATGCCGTTGGGGTCGTTCATCCATCCCCACGTAGGAGTGTGGTGATAGATGGGTCGGTACTGCTCGCGGTTTGTGGTGTCGAACGAGTCAGCGAGCTGCATATTTTTCCAGCAAGTAAATCCCGGCAGGTCGCCGTCGTTGCGATATGTGCCATTGACATGTATGTCGAGCGCGAGCCCTTTGCTTCCGCTGTAGGGCTTAAGGGCGAGCGGTACATAGTAGTCTATGTGGTTGACCGCCAGTCTTACGTTCAGAGACTTCACCTGATTGTTGTTGTCTACGACCTTGACGTTACACATCTCTGCTTTCTCCTGAACAGGCAGGAGAAGATAGTTAGACAGTTTGCTGATGCGATAGATGCAATGGTTTGAGCTTAAGAAGTTCATGTTCTTAACCTCCACCTGTTTCTGTGCCATTGCTGGTGCTGTCGCTACGAGCAGCAATAGTGCAGCAGCTGTGTGTAGAATGGTTTTGTTGTACATTTATGTTATGAGTATTTATTGTTTACATTACGAGTATTTTCAACTTGCGCTACGCATTGATTAGGCTTACGCCATATGTTTTTCGCTTATTGTCAAATTTGAAGCACGTTGTCGTGTCGTTGTGGGATGTATGGGTTGGGGGCATGGGGGTTGTGGGGTGTGAGGATGATGGGGGTTGAGAAAGAAGCCGGGCAGGGAGTGGCCTATTGCGGTTGCGTGCCCCGCCCGGCGTGCTTTACTCTAACATTAAGTTGTACTCATTATGCTTTTTCGTGTCTGCTACTCTGCAGATACTACTCTTCGTCGTCTTCCCACAGGCTGTTGGGCTTGTTGTAGAACTCTCTGTCGTCTCCCCACAGGCTGTTGGATGGACTGTAGAACACTCCTTCGTAGTCAGAGCCGCTATCATCTTTTGTCACCGTAAATTCGCCAGATGCAGCTATCGGAGCAATTGTCTCAACGCACATCACGAGAGTTTGTGGCGTTATATATTTCTTTTTCATTTTCAATGCCAGTTTTTATTTGTTCAGTGTCTTATGTTTTGCTGTTTGCCAGAGCGACTGTTTACTTCACAGCCACCTTCTTGCCACCAACCACATAGATGCCCTTGGCAAGTCGGCCAGCAGCGAGGCTGTCAGCCACGCGGCGTCCACTGAGATCGTAGACAGCCGTTGCAGCGGCAGACGAAGTTGTTGTCACGGCGCTAATGCCTGTTACCTCGCTTGTGAAACTTATTGCAGCGGCAACTTCCTGACCGACGGCAGGCTGGTAGAAGGCGTGGAACGCATTGATGGTGGCAGTCTCACCACCCTTATGCAGCTTGCCGTTGGCGTCGATGCCATATAGTCCGTTAGCGTTCTGCGGAGCGTAAACGCCCTTAAATGCTTCGTCAAAGGTAGCAGGAGTAGCCACAAATCCCTTGTCGGTAAAGTTCAGGACCATGCCTTCGGCAGCCACGTCGCATGTTATGAACGGCACATTAGCATCAACACTTGTTTTCTTTTCGAAGATCACACTGTTGTTATCCGAACTGGTGTATGTTGCGAGCTCTTTTGCACCCAACTCGTCGGCATTTACCGTGAACGGCAATACGAAACTGTTGATGCCCTCACGCAGTGTGCGTGTCAGCTTTACATTCTTTGCTGTGAAGCCATAGGGAATGCCAAAGGCGTTGGCATCGGTCAGTTCTACGTTTTCTGCGTTGCTACCAACCACCACGTTGGCGTGCTCGTAAGCCACATCGGCATAAACGATGGTGTTGGGGTTTACGAAGAACTGATTTACGTCAACATCCTTTGTGACCGTGCCGCACATGTCGACCGATGTCACTTTGTCAGACAACTTGGCGTTGACTTTTTCAAAATCGTTGTATTCCACCTTCTGCCAGTCGCCGTCCGCGTTCTGACATACACCCTTGAGCCATGTGCCAGCGAGCTTGATGTTGCCGTTGAGCGAGCCGTCTGCCACGTTGTCGAGTGTCACGCCACCCACAGTGGGGAGGTCTTCGATCTGCACATCGTCGATGTAAACCACCTTCTCTCCTTCAACATTGTCGGTTGTGGGATATATAGCTATCTCGGTAGGATTGCTAAATTCGCCGTTTGTAGAGAAGTCGAAGTATAGCGTGCGCCACTCTCCGTCACCGTCATACCATGCTGCCACCTTCTTATACGCGTTGGCATCGCCATTCTTGTAGGTCAGCTCCACCCTCACGTTTGTGTTATCGTCTTTCTTTATCTTAAGCGACAGACGCTTGCTTGCAAACGGGTGGTCGCCAGCAATACCCGTCGCCACGTCGCCAGTCTTCCAATCTGTGCCAGTGATTGTAAACTTCAGACACTTGTCCGAGCTGTTTACAGCGTCTTTTGTGGGGTTTTCTACTACTTCCGGTGTGCAGCGGTCCCAAAATCCTGTGCCTGTTGTTCCAAGTTCTTTGTCTTCTCCGTTCCACAATGTTGTCTGTGCAAATGATGCTGCCGATGCCATGAGTGCAAGGGCTGTGAGTGTAATTTTTTTCATGTTGTATGGTTTTTTGTTATTTTGTTTAATGTATCAGTTTTTAGTTTTCAATGCTATGGCATACAAGCCTCTGTTTGGCAACTGTCTGCCTCTGTTTTCTGCTGCAAATTTAGTTATATAAGAGGATTGCAGATAAAAAAAATGTTGCATGAACTTGTAAATATCGTTCTATACAACATTTTTTCTATATATTGCAGCAATCGTGCTGTGGCACATGCTGTGTGCCTCACGTCACGACACCGTCATAGTGGCACTACAGCGCATTACAGTCCTGCCACCTTCAAGCCGCTCACCTCTATGGTGCCGCTGTAAGAGTTGATGCTCCAGCAGTTGCGCTGTATGCCGTAGATGCGGTTGGTGTAGCACACCTGGTCGTTGATGTACATCGTGCAGACGCTGTTGTCGGTGGTGATCACAATGTGGTAGGTATTGTCGGCAGGACGCTGGAACACGTAACCGTCGTTGTCGGCAAGGAATCCGCAGCCATTCTCGCCCTGCTGTTCGAAGTTCACCTTGCGGTTGTCGTCGCTCTCGTCGTTGACGATGAGCGAGTAGAACACGCCGGCATCGGTGCCACGCACGAGCGAAATGCCGAACTTGTCGCGATTGCCAGCGGTCTTGACGGTGAACTCTATGCGGTTTTGGTAAGCCAAACGGGGGAACAGCGCCCATGCGTTGCCGCTGAGCTTGAGGTTTGAAGCGTCGCCCTCTACGCTGCCACCCTCGGTTGTGCTCTTGGCGGCAATGGCTGGAGCGGCAGCGTTTGCAAACTTGGCAGCGATGGCGGGCACCTCACCCAGCGTCAGAGTACCGTCGTCGTGCTGAATCAGCTTATGTGCCACAAGGTTGCCAGCCCAGTCTATAGCCTTGGTGTTGTCTTTACCACTGCGTGTGGCACACCATCCCCAGATGTAGCGGTTGGTGCCGTCGGAAGCGGTCTTTGCGGCGTAGAGTCCGCGCGAGTCGAGGTATCCCTCGTGCGCGTCGGGCCACAGTCCGGCGTCGCTTTGGGTACACGCCTTAAGCTCGTCGAGGGTGCGGCCCTTAAAGTACTGCACCTTACGAACGGCGCTGTGCAACTCGCTGTAGACCAGATACCACCAGTCGCCCATCTTAAACACGTCGGGACACTCGTAGAATCGATCCCACATGCAGCTCATAAACACTCCCTTATGGTCCCACGCCTTGAGGTCTGACGAGGTCCACTCTGCCAACACGCCCTTGCCGCCTTTCTTGCAAGACACCAGCATGTGGTAGAGATTGTCGTCGCCACGGAACACGAATGGGTCGCGGAAGTCGTGCATCTCGTAGCCGTAGTCGGCGCCACGGAGATAGAATGTGCGACTTTTGGTCCACGTCTTGAAGTCGGGGCTGGTAGCCATCATCACCATCTCGCGGCTGTCGCCAGCAGCAAGCTCATACTTATGAGCGGTGTAGAAGGTGTAGTATAGCTTGTCGCTCTCGTTGTAGATGGTAGAACCTGTGCCGAGTGCGGCGTCTTGCTCGTTGATGCCGCCGCAGGGTATGAGTTCGCCCAGCGATGTGTAAGAGGCGGCATCGGTGGTGCTCACGCCCCAGATGAGGTGATAGGTGCCCACGGGATTGGGGCGGTAGTCTTGCAGATAGAGTATCTTGAAGTCCTTTGCCACGGGGTCGTAGAAGGGCATGGGATCGCCCACATAACCGCTCAGAGGCTTGTAGTAAATGTCTTGTGCGGCAGCATCAGAGGCTGCAAAAAGCGTGGTGGTGTTCCAGTCGCGCTGCTCCATGGGGGCATCGTCGTCGCTACAACCCACGAGCGGTGTTGCTACCGCTGCTGCCATGAGGAATGAATATAACATTGTTTTCATTGCTATTGTTGTTTTGGGGAAGATAACGAGAGACAAGGGTAAGAGCGAAAGATGTCGTTTGGTGTCGATTAAAAACCTCCTGCTTATCTCCTTGTCACTCGTTTCTCGTCTACTTGTTTACTTATTCATTAGATAATTGATTGCGTTCAGAGTCATGGTCTCCACGTTCTTGTGGTAGCGGTCGCTACTGAGGTCGACGGTGGTGTGCCAGTCGTAGCATCCAGAGCCAATGCACACGATGCCACCCTTGCCCTCGCTGGCAGGGAACTCCCACACCACGATGGCGCCGTCGCCGCCATATCCCAAGTCCTTGGCGCCCGTCGCGTTGCGCCATGTGGCGTAGTCGGCATAGCCACCCCAGTCGCTACCTATGTGCCACTGGGCGGTAGAGTTGGTGATGCCGTAGCCCGTGTCGCAGGTCAGCACAGCGTTGCTATCGTCACCGCCGACAAGATTCTGGTAGATGGCGTGGCTGTTGTTACCATTCATGAAGAAGCTCCAGGGACCGCCTGTGATTTCAGGGCTGTCCTCGTTGCCACCCCAACAGTTGTTGGGCACGCGTCCGTCTTTCTGTGCACCGATGTAGGCGGGCAGATTGGTAGCGTAGCGTGTGAGGAGGAATGAGCCACCGTTGTTGTAGAAGTCGCGCAGCTTGGCAGCGGCATTGATGGCTTCGGGTGCTGCCTTCTCAAAGGCTGGGGCTTGGTCTACGCCTCCATCCTTGTGGAAATGCCACCACATGAGCTTACACTCCGATAGGTCTACCGAACCATTCTGTATGGCATCGAACGACACATATAGCGAGTTGGGCACGTTCTGCAACATCCACTTGCAAGCATCTGCCTCTTCAGCGTTGAGAGCACTCATGTCTTGTGCCAAGCCCACAAACACTGCCGAGGGCTTGCCTATGACTGTCACGGTGACGGTGTAGACAGCCTTTGCGGTGTTGTTCTCGACCGTAAACTCTACAGGATGGGTAAAGTCGACGGTGGCATTGTTCTGCGGTGTGACGGTGGCGTTGTCGCTCACAGTCATGCTCGGCACCAGTTTGGTGACGTCGACATCGGCAGGCACAAACACGGTGATTGTCTTTGCAGCCTCGTCAATGCTTCCCACGTATGTGCCGTTGAGCTTGAACGACAATATCTTGGCCTCGTCGCGCACAGCCTTAACGGTCCAATCGAGATAGACGTCGGCATTGGTCACGCGAATGGAGTGGGCCACCGTCATGTTCATTTTGACACCTGTCGTAATATCGGCAGTAGCGCCGTCGCTCAGCTCGAACTTGCTGACAGTCATCTCTTTAGTGTCGTATGTATCTGGCACACGCACCACTATGGTGCGCGAAGCGGCATCTATGGTGCCCTCATACTGGTCGAGTGCCAGTGCCTTTACGTTGCAGTCGCCGTCGAGTTGCAGGTCCGACGTGTTGTCGTCAGAGCATGCCGTCATGGTAAATGCCATCACGAGCACTGCCAACGCCGCAAAAATATAATGTGCAAACTTGCTTGTTGTTTTCATTGTTGTATGATGTTTTTGTTGTCGGAGTGGGGCTTCCGTCCCCACTCCATTGTTCTAAACTCCTAAACTCTTACCAGTTTCCGATGTTCTGTGTATAGTGTCCGTTTGATGCTGAAATCTGGCTGAACGGAATGGGGAGGTACTCATTCTTGTTCTTCGTAAACTTAGCATCCTTATATATAGAGCAGTCGCCAGCCTCTTCAGCATAGTATTTGTTCAACACATCTGCCGCTTCACCCCAACGCACGAGGTCGAAGAAGCGCTCACTCTCCATTCCCATCTCCACACGGCGCTCCATCTTCACAATCTTCAGAGCCTGTGCCTGGTCGTAAGAGCCCTTGTAGGTGGCGATGTTAATGCGCACTCCGTAGTCGGCCTCATAGTTTGAGATGGCGCTCAAGCTCTGTTTTGCACGTGTGCGGAGCTTGTTTACCAGACCGATCGCCTCGTCTATGCGTCCGTCGTTAAGCTGCACGAGAGCTTCTGCACGCTCCAACAGCACGTCGGCATAGCGCAACACGATGCGGTTTTCGGGCGTTCCCCACCACGAGCCCTTGATAAGGAATCCGCAGTCGGGGTCTACGTTCTGCTTCAGAGTGACGTAGTAGCCATAAAGTCCGTGCGAACGGCTCCACGTGTCGGTCTCGTCCATCATGTAGTTGGAGTTGAACTCATAGGGCAGTCCGGGCATTCCAACGGTTAGGAAGAGACGTGGGTCGGCATAGTCTGACGCCTTGTTATAGTCTTTGTCGTTGAAAGTATCGATGTAAGGCAGTCCCTCTGCGTTGGTGCGGAAGGCATTGACCATGTTTTGCGACGGCTTGTAGAAGTCGCAGCCACCGTCTGTCACGCCAGGAATGTTAGGCACAATAAGACCGTAACTCCAGTTGAGGTTGCCGAGTTTGGTGCCGTCGTTCATCGAGTATTGTATCGCCCAGATGCTCTCCACGCCGTTCTCGTACTGCGGTTCGGGACGGAAATTGTTGTGGAAGTCTGCCTCGAGGTCGAATCCTCCAGCCTGATAAATGCTGGGGTCGCTATACTCTACCACTTTCTTCAGGTCGTCGGCAGAGATAGAAGTCACCTCATTGCTCTGTGCGTTGTCCTGTCGGTAAGCCTTATAAAGATATGCCTTGGTAAGGAAAGCAGCGGCTGCAGCCTTTGAGGGTCTGCCCACTTCTTTCTGCTTTACGGGCAACACCTTGTATGCATCTTCAAGGTCTTTGATGATAAGTCCCCATCCCTCGTCGTTGGTGTACTCGGTGTTTGAGAGGTTGTTATAGTTTTCCACACTCAGGTTGGGGTTCATCACAAAGGGAATGTTCTTATACAATCGCTTCAAGAGGAAGTGTCCGTAAGCACGCAAGAACTTCATCTCGCCGATGCGCTCGTCCTTCTGCTGATACGACTTGGCGTCGAGTTGTTCGAGCTGTGCCAGCGCGGTGTTGACACGTGAGATGCAGTTGTAGAGGCGCGTCCACATGTCGCTGATGTTCCAGTTGGTGGTGAGTATGCCCTGTGAGATTTCCAATTGGTGGAACACGTCGCCGTCGCTGGTTCCGTTTCCGCCCTTGTAGGCGTCGTCGGAGCGCACATCAAAGTTCCACATTGAGAACGAAGAGTTGATGTCTTCGGCAGACATATAGATGGCATAAGCCGATATGACCAGGTTGTCGATGCGGCTGGGGTCTTTCACCTGGGTCTCGTCCAGTGTGCCCTGCGGCTTCTGATGGTCAAGAAAATCGTCGCAGCTGCCCAGCGACAAGGCTCCGGCTGTGAGCACGGTGGCGAGGGCTATGCGGCTGAATATATTGGTTTTCATTGTTGTTTACTTTTTAAAGTTTATCTTAAAACAGCGTTTTTACTTTATCACTCTTTTGTCTTTTTACCTTTAAAACGTTACGTTCAGTCCGAAAGTGATGTTCAATGGTATCGGATAACCGTAGTTGGGATTCTCTGGGTCTACACCCGTGAAGCTGCTACTCTTGAGCGTAAAGACGTTCTGTGCACTGAGATAGAAGCGCAGGCGCTCCATCGCGAGCTTTTGTACAAATGCCTTCGGCACGTTGTAACCCAGCTGCACGGTGCGCAGTTTGAGGTAAGAGCCATTCTCAACCCAGTAGCTTGACACACGCTTCTCGTTGTTGTTGTCAGACAGAGTCACTGCTGGGATGTTGCTGTTAGGATTTGTCGGGCTCCACGCGTTGAGCAGTCGGCTTCCCTTGTTCAAGTAACCGATGTTCAATCCTGCCCAGATGTCGGTCTCTTTCTTAAGGTCAGAGATGATGTCTACGCCCTGCACGCCTTGGAAGAAGGCTGTAATGTCGAAGTTTTTATACTCCAGATAGATGTTGAAGCCGTATGTAAAGTCGGGCGTCGGGTCGTAGATCCACTGCTGGTCAGCCTCTGTTATGTCGCCGCTATTGTCGAGATCTTTCCATCTTATGCGTCCAAGCGCAGCACCTTCCTGCGTTGCGTGGTTGTCAACCTCTTCCTGCGATTTGAATATTCCGTCTGCCACGTAGCCCACCTGCGAGCCCATGGCGTGTCCCACTACGCTCTTCACGCCGTTTCCTCCGAACGTACCGGCAGCGGCAACCGTGGTCGGCAGCTTCGTGATTTTGTTGCGATAAGTGCCTATATTGGCGTTGATGTCGTAGCGCAGACCCCATGCTGTGGTCTTGCGGTAGCCTATATTAAATTCAAATCCCTTGTTCTCCATCTCGCCAGCGTTGATCCACTGCGACGAGCCCTCGCCCATTGCAGCGATGCCTGCCATCTGTACGAGAATGTCTTTAGTCTTCTTAAAGTACCAGTCGAAGGAGCCGTAGAGCGAATTGTTGAACAGCGCGTAGTCAACACCGAGGTTTGTCTGCGTTGTCGTTTCCCACTTGATATTGTCGTTACCCAACTGGTTGCGCTTGAAACCCGACGCCAGCGTCTGTCCGCCGTTGGTGCCACCGATGTCGTAAGAAGTGCCGTAGCTCTGTCCACCACTTTCGTTCACGCCGTAGTTGCTTACATACACTGTGTAGCGTGCGAGGTTAGAGATTTCCTGATTACCGGTCTGTCCCCACGATGCGCGCAGCTTCAAGTCGTCGAGCCACGAGTTAGTGGCACGCATAAACTTCTCGTTATTGATGCGCCATCCTGCCGAAGCAGAAGGGAATGTGGCGTAGCGATTGCCCTTACCGAAGCGTGATGAGCCGTCGCGACGCACTGTCAGCGATGCCATGTATCGGTCGGCGAAGTTGTAGTTGAGCTTACCGAAGAAACTGACAAGCGAGTAGCCCTCGCCCGAACCGTATGCCTGCGCTGTGCCTGTGCCTGCGTCGGGCCACATGTAGTCTGGGCTGAGAATGATGTAGTCTTCTTTTCTGCCCGAGAAGTAGACGTCATCTTCGCGGTTAAGCTCCATACCAGCCATTGCGTCGAGCCGATGTTGTCCCATCTCGAGGTTGTAGGTTGCCACTGCGTTCCACATCCACTTAGTCCAATGTTCCTGCTTTGCCTCCACAGCATTGGTCTTGTTTGCCACGTTACCCTCTGTCACGGGATATGTAAAGAAGCGCTGTCGCTTCTGCGAGTAGTCCAAACCGAACGTAGAACGCAGGTTGAAGCCCTTGAAGAGGTTGAGGTTTACGTATGCGTCGCCGAACGTACGCCAGTAAGTGTAGCGGTTGTCCTTATTGCGTTCGAGCACTGCCACGGGGTTGTAGCGGTCGGGGTAGCCTCCCACTGGTCCTGCGTAGCTGCCGTCGGTAGTGTAGACTGGCAGTGAGGGGTTGAACTGCAGCACGTTTTGTAAGAATCCGCCGGGTGCCGCAACCTCTGTCGTTCGATTCAGCGTGAAGTGCTCTCCGATGGTGAGTTTGTCGTTGAGGAGTTTGTATTCAGTATTAAAACGTGCCGACAGACGCTCGAAGTCGCTGGTCTTGATGATGCCAAGATTCTTGTAATAGCCCAGTGAGAAGAACGACGTTCCCTTCTGCGAACCGTTGCTCACGCTTACATTGTAGTTTTGTATCACGCCTGTGCGTGTGGTCTGGTCGTACCAGTCGGTATCGGCAGCAGGTGTTGTGCCAGCGTCGTCGAGATACTTTTTCATTGTGATGCCGTTGAGCACAGCCTGTCCTTGGGCGTTGTAGCACCAGTCGTAGTGGTATCCTAATCCGTTGGTGTTAGGGTCGAGACCGTCGTTTACATATCCCTGCCACATCACTTGTCCGAACTCTTTGGCGTTGAGCACATCCATCTTGTGGCTGTACATAGACGCTGCGACCGATGCGTCGAGGTCTACCTTCAGTTTGCCTACCTTTCCCTTCTTTGTAGTGATGATGATGACGCCGTTTGCAGCACGCGATCCGTAGATTGAGGCAGAGGCTGCATCTTTCAGAATCTGGATAGACTCAATGTCGTTTCCGTTCAGCTCGTGCATACCAGCCTTGGTCGGCACGCCGTCGATGATGTAGAGAGGGTCGTTGTTGTTGAGTGTACCGATGCCGCGGATGCGCACAGTGGCGGTGCCCGATGGAGAGCCATCAGCTGTAATGTTCATGCCGGGGACACGACCTTGGAGAGCTTTCATGGGGTTGTTTTCATTCTGTTTCTGCAGGTCTGCGACGCTCACCACCGACACTGCGCCTGTAAGGTCGGCCTTACGCTGCGTGGTATAGCCTGTCACCACCACCTCTTCTATAAGCTTTGCATCCTCGCTGAGAGTTACACTCATCTGCGCCTTTGCAGGCATGGTCACGGTGTTGAATCCTACATACGAAATTACGAGCTCTGCACCCTCCTTCACTGCAAGCGAGAAGTTGCCGTCGAGGTCGGTGACGGTAGCGTTTTGCGTACCTTTCTCGGTGACGGTAGCACCTATCACGGTTTCTCCGTCTGGCAGCTTCACGATGCCCTTCACCGTGAGCGACTGTGCTGAAGCCACGGTGCATACCATCGAAAGCATGGTTCCGAGAACAATTTTCTTAAGTTGTCTCATTCTGTTATTTTTTAGGTTTTTATCGTTTACACTTGTTTAACTTTTTGCTTATTGTCAATCTGCAAGAATGTCGCCATGAGGTCTGCGACAATGGTTAGCGAAAGATTGGTGCTGCAAAGATAGATATATATCAAGCATAAAGACTCAAAAAATCGTTCATCGCAGTATTTATTTGTTTCAATGTTACAATTATGCAACACGATGAACGATATTTACTATTGGAAAAGAGAAACAAAGCCCCCTCGCAACCCTGCGGGTTGCTCTTCGGCTCAGGGGAAATTTAGTGGGGATAAGCATAAATCTTTGCAAGTCGATATAGAAAGAACTCTATAGCATTAATAGTAGGTCTAAATAAGCAGGAAGCAGGCATCGGGCAGTGGAAGGTGTGAAGGAAAGTAGCCCTAAACTTATACTTATGTCATCGGACGGCGAACGCAATCCAATCGGACACCGAACGCAATCCAATCGGACACCGAACGCAAAACGGCGACTGCTCCATACATCCTTCATATTATAGTCGAACAACCACTTTTCACTATCAATGCTCTCGGTCTCTGCCGTCAGGGATAGCGCCACCACTTCCAAATCCGAAGACTTGGGAACAGGACCACGACGTGGAACATTACCCGATTCATTGACGAGATTTTCAGAGAATTGCTTGCACATCTCAAGTATTTTGACGAATTTTGTAAAAGGTAATTCCGCCAACGGCTTAAAAAAACATCTAAAAACAAAAACATCTATGAAAATTTCATTCTTAAAACCCATACTTCTCGCCGCTTTCGCGATATTCTCGCTCTCTGCTTGCAGCGACGACGAAAACAATACAACTCCGCAGTCAAAGCCAACGTATGATATGACGGGCTTTGCGAAGGGCGCGGACGTAAGCTGGCTCTCAGAAATGGAGAAGGCTGGCAGCAAGTTCTACAACGCAAGCGGTGCCGAGCAGGACTGCATGACGCTGCTGCGCGACCTCGGCGTGAACTCCATCCGACTCCGCGTGTGGGTGGATCCGCAGGACGGCTGGTCGGGAAAGCAGGACGTGCTCGCAAAGGCGTGGCGCGCGAAGAATCTCGGACAGCGCATCATGATAGACTTCCACTACTCTGACTCATGGGCTGACCCTGGCAAGCAGAACATTCCTGCGGCATGGACTGGCTTCAAGGACGACCTACAGAAGATGAAGGCTGCCGTGGCTGACCACACGACGGACGTGCTTAGCTTCCTGAAGGAGAACGGCATCGACGTCGAATGGATTCAGATTGGCAACGAGACTACGACGGGTATGCTGTGGCCGTTGGGCTTGGCTTCGGACAACAACTTCGGCAATTACGCAGCTCTCAACAACGCGGGCTACGACGCAGCGAAGGCTGTGTACCCGGAGGCTCAGTGCATCGTGCATGTAGACCAGGGCAACGTGCTCGGCCGCTTCACATGGATGTTCGACGGCTTGAAGGCTGCCGGCGCAAAGTGGGATGTCATCGGCATGTCGCTCTATCCGGAGGACGACAACTGGCAGACGGTGACGGACGACTGCTTAGCGAACATCTCTACGCTCGCCGCTCGCTACAACACGAAGGTGATGGTGTGCGAGATTGGCATGGCGTGGGACTCGGAGAATGCTGCCGCAATGTTGCAGAAGATGGTGGAGGGATGCAAGGCGAACGCCTCGTGTCTCGGCATCTTCTACTGGGAGCCGGAGTGCTACGGCGGTTGGAAAGAATATAATAAGGGAGCGTTCGACACAAACGGCAAGCCGACGGCGACGCTGGAAGCATTTAAAAGTAAAAAGGTAAAAGAGTAAAAAAGTAAAAAGCCCCTCCCAACCCTCCCCATCGGGGAGGGCTTAGGAAGGCTTAGTCTGCAATGGCTTAGAAAGGCCTAAGAAGGCTTAGTTCGGCTTAGACGCTGCCTTAAACAGGCTTAGTTCGGCTTAAACACCTCCCTCAACACCTCACCATCTCAACACCTCACCACCTCAACACCTCAACATCACAACACCTTTAACAACATGAACAAATCAACATTAATTTCACTCGTTCTTCTGTCAGCCCTCTCTGCCTCGGCGCAGCGCACGACGCAGAATCTGCGCCATTGGCAGTTCTCGCGCGACAGTATCAGCTACAAGGCGGTGACGATACCGCACGACTGGGCTATAAACGGACCTTTCGACAAGAAGTGGGACCTGCAGAATGTGGCTATCGTGCAGAATGGCGAGACGGAGAAGACGGAGAAGTCGGGACGCTCGGGGGCGCTGCCCTGGATTGGTCGCGGCTACTATAAGACAACCATCGACATAAAGCGCGTGCCGAAGACTGCCGTACTGGAGTTTGACGGCGCGATGGCTGACCCGCACGTGTATATAAACGGCAAGTTGGCTGGTCACTGGGCGTACGGCTACAACGCCTTCCGTGTGGATGCTGCGCCGTTCTTGAAGAAAGGCAAGAACGAGATAAGCGTGAGCCTCAACAACCGCGAGGAGAGTTCGCGCTGGTACCCCGGCGGCGGACTCTACCGCCCCGTACAGCTCGTAACGACCGCCGACCGCGCAAGCATCAACCCGTGGGGCAGCTACTTCCGCACGGAACAGATTGCGGACGGCAAGGCGGAGGTGAGCGTCTGCACGAACATCAACAATGCGGAGAAAGGGCTCGTAGTGGAGAACCTGCTCATCGACAGCGAGGGCAAGACAGTGGCGCAGACGAAGACGGCGAGCGACGTGGAGAAGCGCCTTACGGTTGAGAACGCGCAGCTATGGTCGCCAGAGTCGCCGTATCTGTACCGATTCGTCACACGTCTTTACCGCAACAACCGACTTATAGACCAGACACAGCAGAAGGTGGGCATACGCACGGTGCATGTGGCGCAATACGACGGCTTTCAGCTGAACGGCAAATCGCGAAAGATAAAGGGCGTATGCCTGCACCACGACCTGGGTCCGTTGGGAGCAGCCGTAAACAAGGCGGCACTCATCCGTCAGATCCGCACGATGAAGGACATGGGATGCGATGCCATACGCACGGCGCACAATATGCCGTCGACGTGGCAGATGGAGGTGTGCGACTCGATGGGTATGATGGTGATGGCGGAGAGTTTCGACATGTGGATATACCCGAAATGCAAGAACGGCTACGCGCTGAACTTCAAGGAGTGGGCTGACCGCGACATAGAGAACCTCGTACGCAACCACCGCAACCATCCCTCTATCGTGATGTGGAGCATAGGCAACGAGATACCTGAGCAATGGAGCGAAGAAGGTCGCAAAATAAGCGAACATCTACAGGCTCTCTGCCACAAGTACGACCCTACACGACCCGTTACGCAGGGCATGGACCAGGCTGAGGCAGCGCTCGCATCGGGCTTCGCGCAGGTGATGGACGTGCCGGGCTTCAACTATCGCGTGCATAAGTACGACAACAACATAAAGCAGCTGCCGAAGGGGTTCCTTTTAGGTTCGGAGACGGCATCGACGGTGAGCTCGCGCGGCGTGTATAAGTTCCCCGTGGAGCCGTCAGACTCGAAGACTTACGCCGACGGACAGTGCTCGTCGTACGACGTGGAGTATTGTCCGTGGAGCAATCTGCCGGATGACGACTGGCGTATGCAGGACGACCGCGACTATGTGATAGGCGAGTTCGTGTGGACGGGCTACGACTACTTGGGCGAGCCGTCGCCATACGACGAGTACTGGCCGTCGCGCTCGAGCTACTTCGGCATCTGCGACCTCGCTGGACTGCCGAAAGACCGCTTCTGGCTGTACCGCTCCCACTGGCGCACAGATGTGAACACGCTGCACGTGCTGCCCCACTGGACTTTCCCGGGACGCGAGGGCGAGGTGACACCGGTGTACTGCTACACCAATGCGCCGTCGGCTGAGCTGTTCGTGAACGGAAAGAGTCAGGGCAGAATAGTGAAGAACCCGGACACACGCCTCGACCGCTACCGCCTGCGCTGGAACGACGTACGCTATGAACCGGGCGAGCTGAAGGTGGTGGCTTACAACTACGACGGCTCGGTAATGGGCGAGAAGGTGGTGCGCACGGCTGGCAAGCCGGCACGCATCGTGCTCGAAGCCGACCGCAGCAGTATCTCTGCCAATGGCGAGGACCTCGCATTCGTGAAGGTGTCGGTGGTGGACAAGGACGGAACACCCTGTCCGACGGCTACGAACAAGATGAAGTTCGAGGTGAAGGGTGCGGCAAAATTCCGCGCAGCTTGCAACGGCGACGCAACATCGCTCGTGGCGTTCAACTCGACGGAGATGCCGCTCTTCAGTGGCGAGTTGGTTGTCGTGGTGGAAGGCACAAAGCAGGGCAAGGCTACACTGAGCGTATCGGCTGAGGGTCTGCCAAAGGAAACATTGTCCATCAACATTAAATAGCATTTTATACAAATGAGAAAAACGATTTATGCGGTGATGGCTATTGCCTCACTAACCTATTCTACTCACACAACGGCGCAATCGCAGGACTTGCAGAAAACGGTGAATGTCTATTTCGAGCAGTCGCTGCAAGCGCAGCAGAAAGCTTTGGAGCATGACGGCAAGGCAAGTTTCGCTCAGAACACTCCTCTCGACACTGAGCTCCAGACAACAATAAAGAACAAAGACATAGCCAACTATCAGAAGATGGTTTGGACTGCATGGTGCGAGGCGAACAATGCGCTGCAGGAGGAGAAACTCATAGAGCCTGCCGAACTGAAGCTGGCTAAGAACAGCGCATGGCACTTGCCACAATGCCTGGAGCCTAATGCGGTTATGCCTTATTATTACGGCAAGAAGGGTGTGGCTGCCAACAGTCAATATCCGCTCTTCCTCTACACGCATGGTTCGGGTTCAAAGGACAGAGAATGGGCGAATGGTATCGAACTGGGACTTAGCTTCCAGGATGCACCGTCTATCTATTTCATTCCGCAGATTCCGAACGAGGGCGAATACTACCGCTGGTGGCATCTGTCGAAGCAGTATGCCTTCGAAAAGCTTATCCGTTTGAGTCTGACGAGCGGCGAGGTGGATGCCAACCGACTCTACGTATTCGGCATCAGTGAGGGCGGTTACGGCAGTCAGCGTCTCGCCTCTTTCTACGCCGACTATTGGGCGGCAGCGGGTCCGATGGCAGGTGGCGAACCTCTGAAGAATGCGCCGGTAGAGAACTGCGCCAATATCACTTACGGACTGACCACACCGTGGCTCAAGCAGTTTGTGCGCAATCCGTATCCGAAGACGGTGCTTTGGGAGGACTTCGAGATGGACGGCAGACATCGTTCCGGATTCTATAACCTGCAGGTGCTGACACGCCCGTCAGAGGCAAGAACATATTACGAGATGGATATCGACAAGAACGTGGTTTCTATCAAGGTAAGTGATGTAGAATACACTACAACGATGAAGGACAAGCAGTGGGGCATTGACCTGAAGTTCAATCGCAACTACACCATAGCTACAGGTGGCAGACCGAGAGTGTATCTCAACGAACAGCTGGTAGATCTCAAGAAGCCGGTAACAGTCAAGATAAACGGCAAGCAAGTCTTCCATGGTGTTGCCAAAGCCGATCTGCAGGCAATGGTGAACAGCTGCATAGAATACTTCGACCCATACCGTGTGTATCCGGTTGCAATCGACTTGTCTTATTAATGTAAAGAGAAAGCATCTACTTAATGTAAGGAGATAAAAAAAGGGCTGCATCAAAACTCTGCTTGGAGAATCTTGATGCAGCCCTATGTGTTTTTACAAAGTATTGTTTTTCCGATTTTCAATTTACTAAATAACAACTTACTAACCTAATCAACTATACTAAAAACAAATATTTAACCTAAATCTATTACCTACGTTTCTGTTGTCCGATTGATGTGTCATTCATTAAAGACTTGAAGCTTTATGGTCTGTAAATGTTTTTTCCTCTTGACATTGCAAAGATATAAAGACAAGAACGGGTGGTGTTTAGCAAATCGTTCAACGAATAGCACATTTGTTACATGAAACAAAAATGTATGATAAACTTCTACGAATGTATTATTTTTACTATATTTGCAGTGAATTTAAGTATATTCTACTTCTAATAATAACAAACAACTTAAAAACAGATACGAATGAAACACTCAGTACGCAGACTCTGCCAATGTCTCCTACTCTTCCTGCTCCCTCTGTTACTCTCGTGCGGCTCCGAAAAGAAGCGTTACGTCATAGGTGTGTCGCAATGCTCGGAGGACGTGTGGCGCGAGAAGCTGAACGAGGAGCTGCGCATCGCCGCACTCTACTACAACGATGTAGACCTGCGCATCAGTTCGGCAAACGACGACGTGCAGTTGCAGACCGAACAGATAAACAAGTTCGTGGACGAGGGCGTAGACCTGCTCATCGTGGCACCTGGTCAGGTGAGCATATCGCCGGCGATAGACCGCGCTTACGAAAAGGGCATACCGGTGATTATCTTCGACCGACGCACACGATCGGACAAGTACACAGCATATATCGGAGCTGACAACAAGGAGATTGGCAGCTCGATGGGCGAATATTTAGCAGGCGTACTCACCAACGGCGGACGCATACTGGAACTAAGCGGACTCTCTACGTCGTCGCCGGCGATAGAGCGCAACAAGGGCTTTGACAGCGTGGTGCAGTGTCGTCCGGGCATCAGTATCGTGGAGCATCTCAGTGCCGACTGGACTGAAGAGGGCGCATTCCGCACGGTCGATTCGCTGCTATCTAAGCCGCACAACGAGTTCGACTGCGTCTTCGCGCATAACGACCGCATGGCGATGGGCGCACGCCACGCCGCCGAGAAGCACGGACTCAACCTCGAGCACATCAAGTTCTGCGGCATTGATGCCATGCCGCAAAAGGGCGGCGGCATGGAGCTCGTG
>OCHM01000364.1_pt1 | contig 32135 bp, 25 predicted proteins | sample 1538901 | NCBI WGS metagenome assembly OCHM01 (sample SAMN04571734, study PRJEB22368) | human gut metagenome | biome: human gut; material: stool | host: Homo sapiens | place: Luxembourg | collected 2012-11-08 | reverse complement strand
TGAAAGTCAGGGCTTTGTGATTTTTTTAGAATAAGGGAGTTTTGACACACCTCCCTCCTACCCAAGGCTTAGAAAGGCTTAAGAAGGCTTAGTTCGGCTTAGTTAATAATAAAAAACCCAAAATAAACAATGAACATTTGTATTTTCTGCTCTGCCAACTCAAATATCCCCACCGAATACTTCGAGCGCACGAGCGAGCTGGGCACCTGGATAGGTGCCAACGGGCATACGCTGGTGTTCGGTGGATGCAACCTCGGACTGATGGAGTGCGTAGCGAAGGCTGTGCACGACGCAAAGGGAATGACCGTGGGCGTGGTGCCTACGATAGTGGAGAAAGGCGGAAAGGTGTCCGAATATGTCGACGTGAAGATACTCTGCGACAACCTCTCCGACCGCAAAGACCTTATGATTGAGCGCAGCGACGTAATAATCGCGCTGCCGGGTGGCGTGGGCACGCTCGACGAGATATTCACCGTGCTCGCCGCTGCCTCCATCGGCTACCACAACAAGCGCGTCATTCTCTACAACATCGGCGGCTTCTGGGACTCGCTCATCGCTATGCTCGACGACCTGAAGACGCGTGGCGTGCTGCGTGCCGGCTTCGAGGACACCGTGAAAGTGGCACATACGCTCGATGAAATAGCCGCTTTAATCGCCCAATAGTTCATGTTTTGTCATCGTTCTCCGTACGCTGTCGGTGCGGACGGCGTACGCAATCTGATCGAGTGGCGAACGCAATCCAATCGGGCGGCGAACGCAACCCACCGCTCAAGATTAACATTTTAACAACGGATTCCGTGGTTTCTTCTCTACGCACTCTAAACTTCTGTAGTTTCCGTGCGTTCCATGAGAGAACAATACGCATCCTAAACTTCTGTGGATTCCGTGCGTTCTGTGGGAGAACAATACGCACCCTAAACTTCTGTGGATTCCGTGCGTTCTGTGGGCACTCCTTTTTCCCACGGAATTCACAAAATTCACAGAACCTCTTGCTATGGGTATTTCCTATAAAAAAGAGGCTACGACAAAAACTGCCGTAGCCTCTTTTTATATATCTACTGAGAGCGAAGCCTTACTTCACGCCAATCTCCTTGAGCAGGCGCTCTGCGTTGCCCCACTTATCCATGAGGAAGAGCATGTAGCGGATATCCACACCGATGCAGCGAGCCAGACGCTTGTCGAACCAGATGTCGCTTGAGAGCGAATCCCAGTTGCCGTCGAACGCCAGACCGATGAGGTTGCCGTTGCCGTCGAACATCGGCGAGCCAGAGTTGCCGCCGGTGATGTCGTTGTTGGTGAGGAAGCAGAGCTGCATCTTACCCGTTGTCTTGTCGGTGTACTTGCCGAAATCGGGCGAAGAAAGGAGCTGCTTCATCACTGGCTCTGCCTGATAGTCGATGGTACCCTTCTCGCCAGCCTCCATCTTGCGCACGATAGACGAAGCCTCGGTGTAGTAGCCCGACGGCTCGCCACCTAACAGATAGCCGCCTACCTGACCGTACGACAGACGCATCGTGAAGTTGGCATCCGAGTAGTGAGGCAGTTCCTGCTCGTAGCGCACCTTGGCGTCGCAGAGGTAACGCTCCTGCTCCTCTATCTCTTCATACACGTTGTTTATAACGCTTCTGCACTTGTCGTAGACAGCCTTCACAGCCTTCGCATACTGATAGCCGGGGTCTTTAGCCAGTGCCTTCTCGGTGAGCGTAATCTTCTTGCCGCTCTTCATCACTACGGATGTAGACCACAGCCAGTCAACATACTTGCGTGTGTCGCCGCCGAACTGCTCCGCAATGGTGGTGTAGAACTCGGGCAGCTCTTCCTTAGCCACATACTGACGGAAGTTGTCGATGAGCGCAGCCTGCACGTCCTTGTCGAGAGCTGCGTCCCACTCGGCGCTGTTGTCGGGGAAGCTATAGTAGGTCTTCGACTTGCTGCCCTTCTCTGGCATCATGCCGATGAGTGTGAGCGCACGAGTGTTGAACTCGCTGGTGCGTGAGAATGTCTCGCGCCATACAGTGCTGAGCTTGTCGGCATCGAAACGCTTGGCGTAGAGGTTCTTCATCTTCTCGAAGTCGAGCTTGCCCTTCAGGTAGCCGGTCCACTTCTGATACTCCTGGATGCGGTCCTCGAAGTCGGCCTTCTGGCGGATGATGCCCACGGAATCGATGCACTTGTTCATACCGAGCGAGTTCTTCCAGTAGTTGGAGCTCTGCGCATACTTCGAGTCGTACTTGATGCGCACAGCCTCGTCGGCACGCATGTGACGTATCATCACCGCCTGCTTCACACCGCGTATCTGGGCACGCGGAGCGTTCTCAGCGTCGCGCATCTCGCGTATGCCGTAGCTTGAGAGGTAGCGTTCGGTAGAACCTGGGTAGCCGATAGTCATGGCGAAGTCGCCCTCCTTGTATCCATCCATCGACACTTTAGCCCAGTGCTTCGGCTTGTAAGGCACGTTATTCTTCGAGTACTTAGCCGGTCCGTTGGTGTTCGGGTCGGCATAGATGCGGAACACCGAGTAGTCGCAGGTCTGGCGCGGCCACATCCAGTTGTCGGTCTCGCCGCCAAACTTGCCCATCGACTTCGGTATGGTGAACACGAGGCGCAGGTCGCGGAAGGTGCGGTATGTCGTAGCGTAGTACTTGTTGCCCTCGTAGAACGGCTTGATCTCGAGGTCGAGCGACGGATCCTGCTCGTGCACCTCCTTGATCATCTGGTTCTCCACCTCGTTGAGCAACTTCTCGCGCTGCTCGTTGTTCATCTCGTTGAAGCCGCGTGCGGCGAGCATCTCCGTGATGTCCTTCTGGTCCACCATGAAGCTCACGAACATATCCTTGTTCGGCAGCTCCTCCTCGAAGGTCTTTGCGTAGAAGCCGTTGAGCATGTAGTCGTGCTCCACGGTAGAGTGCGAGCGGATAGCCTCAAAGCCACAGTGGTGGTTGGTGAAGACGAGTCCGTCGGGCGACACTACGACACCTGAGCAGTAGCCAGAGAAGTTGACAACAGCGTTCTTGATAGCGTCCTCGCTCTTGTAGAGCTGGTCGTAAGAAGGGGTAAAGCCATAGCTCTTCATCTGCTCGTACACCGCCTGCGGCAGGTTGTAGAGCGTCCACATGCCTTCGTCGGCATGAGCGGCAGCCGATGAGAGCGCAAGGGCTGCAGCGAGGAACAGATTCTTTTTCTTCATAATATTTAAAGTTGGTGTTTATATAATGTTATTTTAAAGCGAAAGACTGCGGTCTTTGCGCTGACCTTTTCAGACCGACGCAGCCTACTAACGGAAATACTTGCCCACTACGGGCAGACTCTTCAGCGGTAGGTCGTGATAGACGATGTGGCCGATGAACGCCAGGACGAGCGCGGTGTTCACTGCAAGCGCAGCCCACTCGGGCAGATTGTTGTTGGAGAGCGTCATGAGGAAGTAGAAGAGTGCCGTGATAGCCACGTACACGCCTATCGACTTCAGCGGATAGTTGATGGGATACTTGCGCTGACCGACGAGATACGACAGCACCATCGCCGTGCCGTAGCCTGCCACGCCGCCCCATGCACACGCCATGTAGCTGTACTTGGGCACGAAGAGCACGTTCACCGTTACTAATACCAAGCAACCTGCGGCTGAGAACCACGCGCCGTAGATGGTCTTGTCTATGAGCTTGTACCAGAACGAGAGGTTGAAGTAGACACCCATCATTATCTCGGCAGCCATCACGATTGGCACGACGCGCAGTCCGGGCCAGTAGCTCTCGTTCGGGATGATGAAGCGCAGGATGTCGATGTAGGCGATAACGACGAGGAAGGCAAGCAGCGTGAAGATAATGAAGAACTTCATCGCCGTGGCGTAGGTCTCGCGGTTGTCCTTGTCCTTTGACTTGCCGAACACGAAAGGCTCGTAGGCGTAGCGGAACGCCTGCGTAATCATCGCCATGATCATCGCAATCTTCGTAGCCGCACCATAGATGCCGAGCTGCGTCTTCTCGTCGGCTCCGTCATAAAGGTAGGGGAAGATTATCTTGTCGAGTGTCTGGTTGAGGATGCCGGCTATGCCCAACACTAACAGAGGCATGGCGTAGCGCAGCATACGGCGCCACAACTGCACGTCGAAACGCCAGCGGAAACCCGTCAGCTCGCGCCAGAAGCAGAGCAGAACGACGGCTGTACAGATAAGGTTGATGTAGAACACCATGCCCACATCGAGCGTGAACTGCGCATCGTACAAGCCGAACGGGTTCAGCTTCAGTGCCGGCAGCACGATGAGGTAGAGCAGGTTGAGCACAATGTTCAGCACGATGTTCACCAGCTGTAACGCCGCGAACTTAATAGCCTTCTTCTTGTAGCGCAGATATGCGAACGGTATGCACTTGAACGCGTCGATAGCCACGCAGACGAACATCACAGCCACCCAACTCTGGTGGTCGGGGTACTTCATGAACGTAGCTATCTGTGGCAGGAAGCTGAACACGAGTGCCACGAAAAGCGCCGCCGTCGCTCCGACGGAGATGAGCACCGTAGAGTAGACGGTCTGCGGGTTCTCCTCCGTCTTGTTCACGTAGCGGAAGAAAGTTGTCTCCATACCGTACGTAAGGATGACAAGCAGCAGCGCCGTGTAGGCGTAGATGTTCGTAACGACACCATATTGTCCGCCGCTCGCGACGAACGCTGTGGTCTGGATGGGCACCAGCAGATAGTTGATGAAACGGCCCGCAATGCTGCTCAAGCCGTAAATGGCGGTGTCCTTTGCTAAACTCTTTAAATTAGCCATAACTTACTTTTTTACTTTTAAAAGAAAAGGTAGCATATTGCGATTGCCGCAATCACGCCTGCGAGGTCGGCAAGCAGACCGCAGGCTACGGCGTGGCGTGTGTAGCGTACGCCGACGCTGCCGAAGTAGACGGCGAGGATGTAGAAGGTAGTGTCGGTGGAGCCCTGGAAGATGCACGAGAGGCGACCCACGAACGAGTCGGCACCGTATGTGGTCATGGCATCGACCATCATGCCACGCGCACCGCTGCCTGAGAGGGGCTTCATAAGTGCCGTGGGCAGCGCCCCGACGAAATCGGTGTTGCAGCCCAAAGCCTCAACGCCCCACTTCACGCCACCGATGAGCATGTCCATTGCGCCCGAAGCGCGGAACACACCGATGCCCACGAGTATCGCCACGAGATAAGGAATGATGCGCACAGCCGTGGAGAAGCCGTCTTTTGCGCCCTCGATGAACGCGTCGTACACGTTCACCTTCTTGCGCATACCGGCAAGGATGAACACCACGATGATAAGCATCAGCAGTATGTTAGCCACCGACGTGCTCACGACGTTCATCTGCGCCTTGTCCATAGCCGAGAAGCCCCATATGATGGTGGCTACGGCAAGCGAAAGTCCGCCTAACGTGAGCAGCATCGTGCGGTTGAGCAGGTTGATGCGCTGATAGAGCGAGGTGACGATGATGCCGGCTACGGTAGAGCAGAACGTAGCAAGCAGTATGGGCACGAAGACATCGGTAGGCTGTGCTGCGCCAAGCTGCGCACGGTACACCATGATGCTCACCGGTATGAGTGTCAGACCCGACGTGTTCAGCACAAGGAACATAATCATCGGGTTCGTAGCCGTGTCCTTCTTAGGGTTCAACTCCTGCAGCTGCTCCATAGCCTTCAGTCCGAGTGGCGTTGCGGCGTTGTCGAGTCCGAGCATGTTGGCAGCCACGTTCATAAAGATGCTGCCCGTGACGGGATGCCCCTTCGGAATGTCGGGGAACAGTCGGGAGAACACGGGCGAGAGCACACGTGCCAGCACGTTCACCACCCCACCCTTCTCGCCTATCTTCATTATGCCGAGCCAGAGCGAGAGCACACCAGTGAGTCCGAGCGATATCTCGAACGCCGTGCGCGAGGTGTCGAACGTAGAGTTCATGATTGCAGGGAACACCTCCGTATCGCCCATGAACACGAGTCGCACAAGGGCTATGCAGAAGGCGATGAGGAAGAACGCAATCCAGATATAGTTGAGTACCATTCTTTGTTATGTATTAGTTCTACGCTTATTATATATTAGTTCAATATGCAAAATTACATTATTATATCGAGAAACAGCAGTAACGAAACTCTATTTATTTTGCAAAATATGAGAAAACGTGTGTGGCTATGTAAAATAAAAGTTGTACATTTGCACGTATTAGTAAACGGAAAGTAATGGAAAGAATCGGAATATTCGTCGGATCGTTCGACCCGTTCACCATCGGTCACGACTCTATCGTGCGCCGCGCCCTGCCGCTCTTCGACCGCCTTGTCATCGGCGTGGGCGTGAACGAGAAGAAGCACTACATGCTCACGGCGGAGGAGCGCGTGGAGACCATCAGAGGACTGTATGACGGCGAGAAGAAGATAAGCGTGGAGCAGTACAGCGACCTTACGGTCGACTTTGCTCAGCGCCACGGGGCGCAGTTCATCGTGAAGGGCGTGCGCTCGGTGAAGGACTTCGAGTTCGAGCGCGAGCAGGCTGACATCAACCGCCGACTCACGGGCATAGAGACCGTGGTATTCTACGCTCTGCCTGGCATGGACAGCGTGTCGTCAACGGTGGTCAGGGAACTGAAGAACTTCGGAAGAAGCGTGGATTCTTTTCTCCCGAAAAAACGCCACAACACCTCAACATAACAACATAACAACATCAAGAATATGATTACATACAACGTAGACGGCGTGAAGATGCCGAAGATAAAGAAGCGTGAGACAACAGCATGGATACGTGCCGTTGCCGCTACATACGGCTACAAGGTTGGCGAAGTAGGCTATATGTTCGTCGACGATGAGAAGATTCTCGAAGTGAACAACGAGTACTTGGGTCACGACTACTATACAGACGTGATTACGTTCGACTACGACGAGCCGGGCATCGTGAGTGGCGACATCGTCATCTCGCTCGACACGGTGCGCACCAACGCCGAGAAGTTCGGCAAGCAGTACGACGACGAGCTGCACCGTGTGATCATCCACGGCATTCTGCACCTTTGTGGCATCAACGACAAGGGTCCGGGCGAGCGCGAGATAATGGAGGATGCAGAGAACAAGGCACTCGCTATGCTGTAGAATCTCTGCTGAGATATTCTCCCACAGATGCGCACAGATTGCAAGGGTGCGTAGAAATCAACAACGGATTAAGCGGATTAAACGGATTTTTCTTCATTGTGGAGAAATCCTATTAATCGGTTTAATCCGTTTTTGCTTTTAACGTAGCGGTTGGTGCACTTCTCTCAGGGGGTGCAGCAGTCTCTGCTGCACCAACCAAGTAAATGATGCTATCTATTCTGTGGGTGTACTTATTGCTCGGTTGGTGCACTTCTCCCAGGGGGTGCAGCAGTCTCTGCTGCACCAACCAAGTAAATGATGCTATCTATTCTGTGGGTGCACTTATTGCTCGGTGGGTGTACTTATTGCTCGGTTGGTGCACTTGAGACAAGTGCACCCCCTGAAATCGCCACAACTTAGACCTGCACCTACTTGACTACGAGACTCGTGAGGCGTTCCTCAGCGAAGAGGTCTTGTGCTACGCGTTGCAGGTCGGCAGCAGTGAGCGCATCGATACGCTCGCAGAGTGCTGTCACATCTTTCTTCCACCCATAGTGGAGGTAGCTCTTGGCAAAGTCGAGGGCAAACGACTCGCGCGAGTCGCAGGCGATACCTATCTGTCCGCGTATCTGTCGTTTTGCAGCACGCAGCTGCGCGTCACTCAGCGGACGCTGCATCACCTTGTCCAACTCGCGACGTATGAGTCGGAGACAGCGGTTCACGTTCTTCGGGTCGCAACCGAAGTAGACCGCCCATAGACCCGTATCGCTATAGCTCTGCGCCATGCTCTCCACGGTGTAGACAAGGGCGTTGCGCTCGCGCAGCGACACATTCAGACGCGCCGTCATGCCCGGTCCGCCGAGTATGTTGTTGAGCAGATAGAGTGCTATGCGGCGCTCGTCGTGCACGTCGTAGGCACGTGTGCCCACCATCACGTGCGCCAGGTGAGTGTCCATATGGTGCTCTATGTGCTGCGCCACGTATGGCGGCAGCGTAGCGGCAGATTGCTTGCAATCGCAGCACGCTTCATCTGCAGCCACAGTGTTGGCACGCTCAAGCAGCCGCACCAATCGCGCAAAGTCGACATCGCCGTAAGCAAAGAACACACTGTTCGCGGGACGATAGTAGCGGCGTGTGAAGCGCAGCGCGTCAGCCGTGGTGTAACGACGCAGCTTCTCTGCCGTGCCAAGTATGTTGTGCCCGAGCGGATGACCGCTGAAGACGGCGTTCTCGAAGAGGTCGTAGACGAGCTCGGCAGGCGAGTCGTTGTAGCTCTCTATCTCGTCGACAATCACCTCCACCTCCTTGTCTATCTCCGCCTGCGGATAGGTACTGTGGAACACGATATCGGTGAGCAGGTCGACCGCGCGACCGATGTTGTCCTTCAACACGGCAGCATGATACACCGTCTCCTCCTTATTGGTGAAGGCGTTGAGGTCGCCCCCCACACTCTCCAAATGACCGAGTATCTTCATCGAACTGCGTCGCTCCGTACCTTTGAAGGTGATATGCTCGCAGAAGTGCGCCATGCCCTCCTCGCGTCCGAGTTCTTCGTCGCGTGTGCCGGCACCCACAGCGTAGCCGCAATATACCACGGGTTGAGCCGACGGCAAGTGGATTATGCGCAATCCGTTAGCAAGAGTATGTGTATTATAGTTCATATTCATTGTATTTAACATACAAAATTACAATTTTTGATAGTTTCCGCCAAATTTGTAGTAACTTTGTTGTCAGAACTTTAAACCGCACATATACAATCAACAATATAATTATGAAACACTTGCTTTTGACGTTGGCAATTGCCGGTATGACCCCATGTCATATCTACGCAGCCAACGAAACAGACAAGGCTACTGAGCCGACCTTTACCGAGTGGCACGACCTGTCGGTGAACAATGTTAATCGCTTCGCTACACGCACATCGTTCTTTGCTTACGAGAACCGTGAGGCTGCGCTGAAAGGCAACCGTGACAAATCGAGCAACTTCCTTTCTATTGAGGGCGACTGGCGCTTTCAGTGGGTGGAGAACGCCGACCAGCGTCCTACCGACTTCTTCCGCACCGACTACGACGACGCGGCATGGAAGACTATGCGCGTGCCGGGCATTTGGGAACTGAACGGATACGGCGACCCTGAGTACGTGAACATAGGCTTCGCATGGCGTGGACACTTCAAGAACAATCCTCCGATGGTGCCTACCAAGGACAACCACGTAGGTTCGTACCGACGCACTATACGCATACCCGACTCATGGGACGGACGCCAGGTGATTGCTCACTTCGGCTCGGTGACATCGAATATGTACCTCTGGGTGAACGGCAAGTTCGTGGGTTACGCAGAGGACTCGAAGTCGGCAATGGAGTTCGACATCACACCATACCTTAAGAAGGGTGACAACCTCATCGCTTTCCAGTCGTTCCGCTGGTGCGACGGCTCGTACAGTGAGGACCAGGACTTCTGGCGTCTCTCGGGCGTGGCACGCGACTGCTTCCTCTACTCGCGCTCGCAGACTGCTCATGTCGACGACGTGCGCGTGACACCCGACCTCGATGCCGAATACAAGAACGGATCGCTCGCCGTTGCACTCAAGGCGAAGGGCAACGCAAAGTTCCTCATCGACCTCATCGCGCCTGACGGAGATGTGGTGAGCCGCAAGATTATCAACTCGTCGAAGGTGAAGAAGCAGAAGGGACGCAACGTGGCTGTAGTAAACGCTACAGTGAAGTTCGACGTGGAGAACCCACTGAAATGGACTGCCGAGACTCCTAATCTGTACAAGGTGGTGGTAACGGTGCAGCAGGACAACAAGGACGTGGAGTCGGTGCCGGTACGCACGGGCTTCCGCAAGGTGGAGATAAAGAACAAGCAGCTGCTCGTGAACGGCCAGCCGATACTCATCAAGGGTGCTAACCGCCACGAGATAGACCCCGACGGCGGATATGTCATCTCGCGTGAGCGTATGCTCGAGGACGTGAAGCTGATGAAACAGTTCAACGTGAACGCCGTGCGCACATGCCACTACCCCGACGACCCTTACTTCTACGAGCTTTGCGACGAATACGGTCTGTACGTATGCGCTGAGGCTAACCAGGAGAGCCACGGCTTCTTCTACGACAGCGACGCTATCACAACGACCGATCTCTTCGCCAAGCAGATTATGGAGCGCAACGAGCACAACGTGCACAACCAGTTCAACCATCCGTCGGTAATCTACTGGTCGATGGGCAACGAGACTGCCGACTCGAAGAACTTCGCTGCCGTGAAGAAGTGGATCAACGAGTTCGACCCGTCGCGCCCCGTACACTACGAGCGTGCCATCCTCGGCGATAACACCGACTTCTACGCTGAGATGTACATCACACCGGAGGCTGCCGAACGCTATGCCAAGGATCCGGCAAGCCCGAAGCCGATGATTCACTGCGAGTACGCACACGCCATGGGCAACTCTTGCGGTGTGATGCAGGAGTACTGGGACCTCATACGCAAGTATCCTATCTATCAGGGTGGCTTCATCTGGGACTTCGTCGACCAGGGTCTGCGTGGCAAGGATGCCAAGGGCAACATGATATACAACTACGGTGGCGACTTCAACTCATACGACCCGTCGGACAACAATTTCAACTGCAACGGCTTCATCTCGCCCGACCGCAAACCGAACCCGGAGGCTTACGAGGTGGGCTACTGGTATCAGAACATCTGGACCAAGCCTGCAAACCTCGCCGAGAAGAAGTTCAACGTCTACAACGAGAACTTCTTCCGTCCGCTCGACAACGTATCGCTATCGTGGACTATCGTGGCTGACGGCATCGAGCGTCAGAACGGCACCATCGCCGACCTCTCTGAGGTGAAGGCGCAAAGCTCTGCCGACTTCACATTGCCGTACAACCTCGACAACCTCAACGAGGCGAACGACGTGATGCTCAACATCGAGTACCGTCTGAAGAACGACGAGGGACTGCAGAAGGTTGGCGACGTAGTGGCTTACCAGCAGTTCGCACTGCGCGAGGCAAAGGGTGCCGACCTCTCACTCAGCGAGAACGAGGCGAAGGCTCTGAAGGCAGTGAAGCTCACCGACAAAAAGAAGGAGCCGCTGCTCACTCTGCAGGCGCAGAACTTCACACTCGCCTTCGACCGCGCTACGGGCTTCATCACACGCTACGAGGTGGGCGGCAACTCGCTCCTCGGCGAGGGCGGTTCACTCAAGCCTAACTTCTGGCGCGCTGTAACCGACAACGACATGGGCGCACAGTCGCAGAAAAACTTCGCTGCTTGGCGCACTCCGAAGATGAAACTTCGCTCGCTCACAGTTGATAGAAAACTGAAGACTGTAGTAGCTGTGTATAACATGCCTGCTGTGAAGTCGACACTCACACTCACATACCAGGTAGAGGCTAACGGCACACTCGTAGTTACTCAGGATCTGAAGACCACTCCGGGCGCAAAGGTGTCGGAGATGCTACGCTTCGGTATGGTGATGAACCTGCCTTACGACATGGACCAGGTGCAGTGGAACGGACGCGGACCGATAGAGAACTACTCTGACCGCAAGATCTCACAGAACGTTGGCATCTACCACTCTACTGCCGACCAGCTCTTCTATCCGTACGTTCGTCCGCAGGAAACCGGAACGATGAGCGACCTGCGCTGGTGGAACCAGACCAACAAGGACGGCGTGGGCTTCCGCGTAGAGAGCGACAAGCGCTTCTCGGCATCGGCTCTGCACTACGACCTCCTCACTCTCGATGAGGGCGCAGAGAAGCACCAGCGCCACTCGCAGTCGGTAGAGAAGTCGAAGTACACCAACCTCTTCATCGACCTCGTGCAGTCGGGTGTCGGCGGTGTTGACAGCTGGGGCGGCGACGGACGCGCCCGCAAGGGTCACCGCGTGGAGTACAAGGACTATACTTTCAGCTTCCGACTCGCTCCAAAGACATTGTACTAATATGTAGCTCAACGCCTTTAGTTGCAGCAACAACAAATAACAAGAGGGTATGGCTTGATTGCCATACCCTCTTATTGTTTACCCGTTTTTACTCTTAAATGTTTTGTGGGTGCGTGGTATGGACAAGATACCCGTACCTCCTACTTTTTACTTTTCATCTTTTTTCTCCGTTCCTTCGTCCTTCTTCTCCGGATGGAGTATCTTCTTCACGGTCTCGCCGATGGGCAGCTGGTCGAGCACGCCGAGGCTTGGAGCCACGGTCTTCACAAGCGAGTTGAGGAAGTTGCCGGTTGCGCCGTCGCCACCGTCGAACACCGTGACGTTGCCGAGCTGCATCTTCTCGAACGCCTTGACCTGCTCGCCTGCAATCTCCTTCCACTGGTCTACCATCTTGTACTGGATGGCGATAGCCGGGTTGAGCTCGGCAGCTTTCACCATTGCCTGGAAGCCGTCAGCCTCAGCCAGGAGCGACATCTTCTTACCCTCTGCCTCGGCTTCGAGACGCATACGTATGGCCTTTGCCTCAGCCTCAGCCTGCGCCAGCGTAGCCTTTGCCTTCGCTTCTGCCTCGCGGATGACCTTCTCGGCTACGGCATCGGCTTGCAGGATAGCCTCCTGCTTGGCTACTTCAGCCGGCACTATCTTCTCTGCCTTCAGCGACGACTCTACCTTCATAGCCTTCGCCTCCTCCACTTCCTTCTGTGCTCTCTCGCGAGCGGTCTGCACGGCAGCCTCCGAACGTGCTGCAGCCTCGCCAGCCTCCTTGTCGGCGTTGGCTTGAGTGACGGAGAGCTGGGCGTTGGAAAGTGCTATCTCCTTCTGTGCCTCATTGCGACCGATGGCTGCCTTCTTCTTAGCCTCAGCCTGCTTAATCTCCATGTCGGAGTTGAGCTCGGCGATGCGACTCTCCTTAGCCGTGTTAGCCTGCTCCACATTGATGTTCTTCTCTGCCTCGGCACGAGCCACCTGCGACTCCTTGTCGGCATTGGCGAGAGCCACCTGCGAGACGCGTTCCTTGTCGGTCTGCGCCACGGATATCTCCTGCTCCTTGCGTGTGGCAGCGATAGCCACTTCCTGGTCCTTGCGAGTCTCGGCAACGCGTGTCTCGCGCTCCTTTATCTGGTTCGCAATCTTTATCGCACCGAGCTTCTCCTGCTCCTCAATGTTGGCCTGAGCCTCGTTCTGCGCCTTCGACTCCGCCTCCTTACCGAGATTGACGATGTAGTTGGCTGCATCGCGGATGTCGCTGATGTTGATGTTCATCAGATACAGACCAAACTTGCGCAGCTCGGTGTCGATATTATCCTTCACCTTAGCGAGGAACTTGTCGCGGTCGGAGTTGAGTTCCTCGATAGTCATATCGGCGATGACGAGACGCATCTGTCCGTAAACCACGTCGGTGATGAGGTTCTGCTTGTCGTCCATTGAGAGTCCGAGCATACGCTCAGCTGCGTTCTGCATCACTTCGGGGTCGGTACTGATTGCCACGGTGATGGTCGTGGGCACGTCGACGCGGATGTTCTGCGCAGAGATGGCACCGGTGAGCTTGCAGTCGATCTGCATCGGTTTCATAGAAAGGAAGTCGTAACCCTGGATGATGGGCCACACGAAGGCAGCACCTCCGTGGTAGAGCTTCGTCGACTTCGAGCCGCCGGTCTTACCGTAAACGACGAGCACCTCGTCCGACTTACACTTGCGGTAGCGCGAGAGGATGCCAATGATGCCGAGCAGCACGATTACGACGAGCAAGCCGGCGAGAATGAAAATGTTTGTTCCCATATTTTTAAGTTATTAGTTTTTAATTATTAGTTATTAATTTTGGGGCGGAGCGCATGAGGGTAATTATTAGTTATTAATTTTTAATTATTAATTATTAACTTGGGGCGGAGCGAATGAGAGTAATTATTAGTTATTAATTTGGGGGTTGAGAAGATGAGGAAAACGCCTAAAGAAGGTTTAAACCTCCAATCCGCGTCGGTCGGTGCAGACATCCGCGTCGGTCGGTGCAGACATCCGCATCGGTCGGTGCAGACATCCGCATCGGTCGGTGCAGACATCCGTATCGGTCGGCGCAGACATCCGCATCGGTCGGCGCGGATGAAAAAAGCTAACAAATTATCCGCAGTCAAAGCAGCATTTGTCAACATCTCACCACCTCACCACCTCACCACCTCACCACCTCACCCTATATAATACGTATTATCGCGGTAGGTCTTTATCGTCACCATCTGGTCGGTCTTGTAGTCGGTGCGTCCCGACTCCGACACGACATCGAGCTCGCGTTCCGCGCCGTCGCGCTTCACGAATATGGTGTATCGTCCGTCACCCTCATTTATATATATGCGCCCCGCTCTGCCTACAAGGCTGTAAGGCTTCTCGGGTTTACGCAGGTTCTGCAGACGATACGCCAACACGTAAGAGTAGAAGAGCACGAGCATGAACACCATGCCCACCAACACAGCCAAGGCATACGTCTGCCACGTGTCGCCGCCGAACAGCACACGTGTCCAGCCGAAACCGATGAGGAAGTGGACAAGTCCCTTGAACGAGAACAGACTGCCAAGGTCGAAGTCGGCATTGGCATCGCCGTCAACGTCCATGTCCAAGTCGCCAAAGAACACGGAGATTACAAACTGAAGCAGAAAGATGCCGGTGGATACCAGCGCGGTAAGCATAAAGATTTCGTGTGAGGTCATGTGGTTGGGGTTGTTAGGTTGAGATGGTGAAGTGGTGAGGTTTTAGGTTGAGATGGTGAGGTGGTGAGATGTTGAGATTTGTTTGATGATGTTGTGGAGTTGAGATGGTGTTAAGGTGTTAAGGTGTTATATGCAAATGTCAACACATCAACATCTCACCATAACAACACATTTCTCAACACATCAACATCTCACCACAACAACACATTTCTCAACACATCAACATCTCACCACCACAACACACTTCCCAACACATCAACACCTCACCACCTCAACATATTACTCCTCTTTCTTCGGGAGCAGCAAGTTGAGCAGTACAGCGAGGAGGAATACAACGGCTACGCAGTTCTCTGCGAACACCGTGCGTACAATCTCGGGGAATATCTTAAACATCTCGGTAGCTTGTGTAAAACCGAGACCCACGCTGAGCGAGAGACTCACGATTACCATGTTGCGCTGCGAGAAACCGGTGCGTGCCATCATACCGAAGCCTGCATAGAGAATACTACCGAACATCATAATGGTACAGCCACCGAGCACAGCCTGCGGAATGGTGGTGAGGGCGTGACCCACTACGGGGAACACACCGCCTACAATCATCACCAAAGCACCGATGCCGATAGTGAAGCGGTTCACAACGCCCGACATAGCTGCCAAGCCTACGTTCTGACTGAACGATGTGATTGGCGTACAGCCGAACAAACCCGACACGCTACTTACGAAGCCGTCGCAACTGATGGCTGCGCCCATCTCCTTTGTCTCAGGGTCACGGTTCAGCGCACCGTTGCACAGAGCAGACGTGTCGCCGATGGTCTCCGTAGCCGACACGAGATAGACGGCTACAACCGAGAGTATGGCACCGATATTGAACTCCGGCGTGAACGGCAGAAGGCGCGGCATCGACACTACAGCCAAACCCGAAAGACCGCTGAAATCGACCATTCCCATAAAACAAGCAAGGATGTAGCCCACGATAAGGCCCACAAGAACAGAGAGTGAACGTAGAAATCCCTTTGCGAAAACCTGGCAAAGGAGGCAGGCAAGCAGCGTAACAGAACCCACAATCCAGTTGTTAAGGCTTCCGAAATCGGGTGCACCAAGACCACCTGCAAACGAGTTGGCACCAATAGGCAGGAGCGAGAAGCCGATGGCAGTAACGACCGTTGCCGACACGACGTGCGGAATGAGCTTTATCCAGTACTTCACGAACAAGCCGAGCACGCCCTCAACAAGTCCGCCCACGATGACCGCACCGATAAGCGTGCCCATGCCGTATGCACCAGCGATGCTGATGGCGAGCGAGAGGAACGTGAACGAAATACCCATGACAATAGGCAGACGCGAGCCGATACGCCATACCGGGAACAGCTGCACAAGCGTACCAATGCCGGCAATGACCATACAGTTCTGTATAAGTGCCGCACTGACCGCGCTGTCAAGGCCGACAACGCTTGCTAAAATCATTATCGGGGTGATGTTGCTGACGAACATCGCCAGCACGTGTTGCAAACCAAACGGGAGAGCTTTCCCCAATGGCACTCTACCGTCAAGCTGATAGAGATTCTCAATTGAATTCTTCATTGTGTGTATGTAAACAATTATTATCAGTTTTAGCAAATTACTTTGCCTTTATTCTATTCTCCACATCCTCAAGCATCTTCATATCCTGCTCATCAGCTTCCTTGGATTCAATCTGTTTCCGCCAAGCGTTGAACTCATCATAACACTTATGAGCTATGCTTTCCATCAGTGGCAGTTGTTAAGAAATTCTTAACAACTGATTTTTCTTCCAACTCTTTGTCTTTCACAATATTGGACACATGCATGCTAATGTTAGATTTGGAGGTGGCAAAAAGTTCTGCCATCTGTTGTTGATTAAGCCAAACCTTACCATCTTTGGCATAAAGGGCAACAGAAACCTTACCATCAGTCGTGCGGTAAATTATTATATTGGGACAATTATCCATAAACGAGCATTAAATAATGTGCAAATTTAACGATTTATATTCAAAAATATATAACACAAGCCGCACTATTATTACGACTTTTACAGATTCTCTCGGTTAATCAGATTCACAACGACCTTCACCATCACATCCTTCTCCTCGGTTCGACTCTCGGCTATCATCAGCGTGAGCGCCACAAGTGTGTTGTCAGCAATGCGCTTGTGTCCGTCCTCGGCGTAAAGCACGCGGTTGTTGTTGAGGAACCATAGGAAGAGCATCGCAGCAATGCGCTTGTTGCCATCGCTGAACGAGTGGTTCTTCACCACAAGATACAGAAGCATTGCGGCTTTCTCCTCAACCGACGGATAGAGTTCCTCACCACCGAAGGTCTGATATATCTGTCCGATGCTGCTCTTGAACGAGTCGTCCTTCTCGTTAGCAAACCACTTGCTGCCGCCGAACTTCTCCTTCAATGCGTTGATAGCCTCCATCGCATTGTCGTAAGTGGCGCGGAACGGCTCGTCCTTGGTAGTCTTCGAGATAGAGAGCGACTGATAGTCGTACTGGTCGAGCGTGTCGAGCGCATACACATAGTCGGAGATAACGTTGAACAGTCCGCTATACTCGTCTGTTGTAACCTTGTCCTGCAAACCGACAGCACGCGACATAAGGCGCACAACATCCTTCAGCTCGTTGTAGCGGTCGAGCTTTATCTGCTGATTGATGGCATAGCCCTTGATGAGGTATTGCTTGAGCACGGAGTTAGCCCATTGGCGGAAACGAGTGCCTTGAACAGACTTAACACGATAGCCAACAGAGATGATAACATCAAGGTTGTACATCGTTGTTTCATATGTTTGGTCTTGATCCTTACCCATATGTGCAAATTTTGCACATGTGATATATCGGTCAAGTTCACCTTCTTTATAACAATTGTTTATATGACGTGTAATAACTGTTCTATCACGTCCAAACAGCTCCGCCATCTGACTCTGTGTTAGCCACACTGTCTCGTTCTCCAGCTTCACATTAAGCTGCACGCTACCGTCTTGCGAGCGGTATATTTCTATTGAATTGTTCATGTTTTTAGCTTTTTACCTTTAAATGCTTTGTGGCTGCGTGGTATGGGCAGGATGCCCATACCTCCTACCTTTTTACTCTTTTACTTTTTTACTTTTAATACATTCTGCGTTCTGCCCAATCACCTCTATCGAGGTTGCGGTAGCCGATGGCTTCGCTGATGTGCTGCACCTCCACACGTTCTGAGCCGTCGAGGTCAGCGATGGTGCGCGCCACCTTCAGTATGCGGTTGTAGGCACGGGCAGAGAGCGAGAACTTCTCCATGGCTGTGCGCAGGAGATTGATGGAGGCTTCGTCGGGCTCGGCGAACTGGTGAATCATGCGCTCGGTCATCTGCGCATTGCAGTGTATGCCTTTGAAGTCTTTGTAGCGGGCGGTCTGTATGTCGCGTGCCTTGATGACACGCTCACGGATGGCAGCACTCGGCTCACCGGGCTGCGCTTTCGAGATATCCTTGAACGGCACGGGCGTAATCTCGCATTGTATGTCAATGCGGTCGAGCAGCGGACCGGATATCTTGCTCATGTAGCGTTGTATCTGTCCAGGTGTGCAGCAGCATTTGTGCGTCGGGTCGTTGTAATAGCCGCAGGGGCAGGGGTTCATAGAGGCGATGAACATGAACGAGCAGGGGAACTCCACGGTGTACTTCGAGCGCGAGATGGTTATCTTATGGTCTTCGAGCGGCTGACGCAGCACTTCGAGGGTCTGCTTGTTGAATTCGGGCAGCTCGTCGGCGAACAAGACACCGTTATGTGCCAGCGATATCTCGCCAGGCTGCGGATTGATGCCGCCACCTACGAGTGCCACTTCCGATATGGTGTGATGGGGCGAGCGGAACGGGCGTTGCGAGATGAGCGATGTGCCGCGCTTCAGCTTTCCGGCTACGCTGTGTATCTGCGTCGTCTCCAGACTCTCCGAGAGCGACAGCGGTGGCAGGATAGAGGGTAGACGCTTCGCCATCATCGACTTGCCCGAACCCGGAGGCCCCACCATTATCAGGTTGTGGCCACCTGCCGCTGCCACTTCCAACGCACGCTTCACGCTCTCCTGACCGCGCACGTCTGCGAAGTCGAGGTCGAAGCGGCTCTGCTGCTCGTAGAACTCGCGGCGTGTGTCGACGTGTGTCGGCTCGTATATCTCTCTTCCGGTGAGCAGATTGATGACATCTGTGATGCTCTCCATGCCGTACACCTCCAGATTGTTCACCACTGCTGCCTCACGCTCGTTCTGCTTCGGCACAATCAGTCCTTTGAACTTCTCGGCTCTTGCCCGTATGGCTATGGGCAGAGCTCCTTTCACGGGCTGCAGCGTGCCGTCTAAGCTCAGCTCGCCCACGAGCATATAGTCGCCGATAGTGTCGGCTGTCACGGCTCCGCTCGCGGTGAGTATAGCCATAGCCAGCGGCAGGTCGAACGAGCTACCCTCCTTGCGCAGGTCGGCTGGAGCGAGGTTGATGGTGATGTCTGCGTGCGGAAACTTATATCCGTTCACCTGCAACGCCGACGCGATGCGGTCGCGTCCTTCGCGCACGGCGGTGTCGCCGAGTCCGGTCATGCGATACATCACGCCGGGCACGATATTCACTTCCACGGTTACGGTGGTTACGTCGAGTCCGTTTACGGCTGCGGAATAAGTCTTTACGAGCATAGTTCTATTCGGGTTTTAATGGGTTAGTAGTGTGCGTTCTTCCGTAAGTCGGAAGTGGCTGTTGACTACAAATTTAGTTGTTTCATTTGTTTTATCCAAGTGTATGGCGTTTTTTCTGCCAAAAATACACTAACTTTGTATAAATTAGGCTGCATCTCAACAATAAAAACAAGCCAGCTTGTTTTATATTGTGTTCGATTTGCACTAACTTTGTATAAATTAGGCTGCATCTCAACAATAAAAACAAGCCAGCTTGTTTTGTATTGTCTGCGATTTGCACTAACTTTGTAAAAAGAATATATTATTTGAACAATTATGAGTCCAAAGTTCAAGGAACAGAACGGATTCGTATTCAAGATTTTCTCCAACGAGGAAGCAAGAATACACATCCACATAATCAAAGCAGAAAAAGAAGCTAAATATTGGCTTGAACCTGATATAGAACTTGCCGAGAATTATGGCTTCAACAACAAAGAACTTAGTTTTATCGAAAAAATACTTACAGAATATGGAGACTACTTTAAAGTCAAGTTCACAAGACATGTCGGTAAGCGTCTTGATGATTAACGACAAGGGTTTAATGATTTCCGTGTTAGGGCAGGACTACTTCCTTTCCTACAACCGCATTCCGTGGATGCGCAATGCAAGTATTTCGGATGCGCTCAACGTACAGATGTGCGGACGCAACGCCATTGAATGGCCTAATTTGGATGTAGATCTGGAGATTGAAAGTCTGAAGCATCCAGAACGTTACCCTTTGATAATGAAAAGAAACGAGTTGGACAACTGCCGGTAACATGCCGACTGCTTGTCCTCTACTCTCACAAAAAACAAGCAAAACAACATGGAAGAAGATTTCGACATACGTCAGGAGCAGGCGCACAAGGGCGAGAAGGACTTTGAGAACGCTCTGCGACCGCTGCGGTTCGGCGATTTCAGCGGACAGCAGAAGGTGGTGGAGAACCTCGAAGTGTTCGTCGAGGCGGCGAAGTACCGCGGCGAACCGCTCGACCATACGCTGCTGCATGGTCCCCCAGGACTGGGCAAGACGACACTTAGCAACATTATAGCCAACGAACTGGGCGTGGGCTTCAAGATTACGAGCGGACCGGTGCTCGACAAACCGGGCGACCTCGCCGGCATCCTCACCTCGCTGGAGCCGCGCGACGTGCTCTTCATCGACGAGATCCACCGCCTATCGCCCGTCGTGGAGGAGTATCTCTACTCGGCGATGGAGGACTACCGCATCGACATCATGATCGACAAGGGTCCGTCGGCGCGGTCTATACAGATTGACCTCAACCCGTTCACACTCGTGGGTGCCACCACGCGCAGCGGACTGCTCACGGCGCCGCTCCGCGCACGCTTCGGCATCAATCTCCATCTGGAATACTACGGACCGGAGATGCTGCAGAAGATTATCAAGCGCTCGGCGATGATTCTGAAGGTGCCCATCGACGACGATGCGGCTATAGAGATTGCGCGCCGCTCGCGTGGCACGCCGCGTATTGCGAACGCTCTGCTGCGCCGTGTGCGCGACTTTGCGCAGGTGAAGGGCAACGGACGCATCGACCGCGACATTGCGCGCATCTCACTCTCAGCACTGAACATTGACCAGTATGGCTTGGACGAGATTGACAACAAGATACTGCTCACCATCATCGACAAGTTCCGTGGCGGACCGGTCGGCGTGTCTACCATCGCCACCGCCATCGGCGAGGACACGGGCACCGTAGAGGAGGTGTACGAGCCGTATCTCATCATGGAGGGCTTCATAAAGCGCACGCAGCGCGGACGCATGGTCACTCCCCTCGCCTACCAGCACCTCGGACGACCGATGACGGGCAGCAACGCTGTGGAACCGGGACTGTTCGACTAAAGCATACAGAGAACCGTAAAACATTTGGCTATGGACTATCAACCATTATTGGAACACATCCGACAAGAGATAGAGGTCTACGCTCACGACGGCAAGCAAGCCGACTACATCCCGGCTTTAGCTAACGTAAACCCCGACCAGTTCGGGCTCTGCCTCAACATTCTCGACGGCAGAACCTACCGCCTCGGAGCATCCGACGTGAAGTTCTCAATACAGAGCATCTCCAAGGTGTTCTCGCTTGCCGTAGCACTGAGTCTGTTAGGCAAGGATCTGTGGCAAAGAATAGGCAAGGAGCCTTCGGGCACAGCATTCAACTCGCTTGTGCAACTGGAGTACGAGCACGGCAAGCCGCGCAACCCGTTCATCAACGCCGGTGCCTTGGTCACTGCCGACGTTATCCTCTCGCTCATCGACAACCCGAAGGAGTTCTTCATCAATTTCGTGCGCACGCTGGCTGACAACCCTGACATCAACTACTCGGAGGAGGTAACACGCTCGGAGCTGAGCTGCTGCAATCTGAACGCTTCCATTGCCTATCTGCTGAAGCATCACGGCAATCTGCATAACGATGTGCACGACGTACTCGACTTCTACTGCACGATGTGCTCTGTAGAGATGAGCTGCGAGGATCTATCGCGTGCCTTCATGGCATTCGCCAAGAGCAGTCAGCCGTTCTCTCACGCTGGTGTCAATCTGAGCATATCGCGAGTGAAACGCATCAACGCCATCATGCAGACCTGCGGCTTATACGACGAGTCGGGAGAGTTCGCCTTTCTTGTCGGGCTGCCTGCCAAGAGCGGCGTGGGCGGTGGCATCGTGGCTTTATACCCGTCGCGCTACTCTATTGCGGTATGGAGCCCGCGACTCAACTCGAAGGGCAACTCCATCATGGGAATGAAAGCTCTTGAGCTGTTCACGTCCGAAACAGAGGAGTCAATATTCTAAAAACATCATATGTTGTGAGGTGATTGCTTCAGCCATTCGTACAACTGACCGGCATAGTACAGCGGTATATTATACAAAGTGAAGGGGCGACCATCGGAGCGAGTGATAACATCCGATGTCATAGGTCCGTTCCAAAGGCGCAAAGCTATTTCTTCTTTCGATTCTTCCATGAAGATGTGAAGTGAGTGCAGCTTAGAATTGCTGCCCGTCTTAACCTCAATAGGAAGCAGATGCGACTTATAGCGAATCAAGAAGTCGACTTCTGCCTGCGAGTTGCGTGCATCACGCACCCAGAACATTCGCTTCTCACCAAACAGAGTTGTTGCACCAAGCAACTCCTGAGAAACAATATGCTCAGCAATATCACCGTTCCATAGTTCGTTAGTATCTGTAGTGAAAAGCAATTCCTCTTGTAGTCCTGCCACATAATTTACAAGCCCCGTGTCGAGCCATAGGAGTTTTGGACTCTTCTTTAGGTCGGGCAGTATCGGAAATGATGCTGAGGTCTGTGGATAGACCAGTTCAAGCAAGAGGGTCTTCTCAAGAGTGCGAAAGGCGTTACTGATATCGGCAGACTTAAACGAGGAATTGGTAAACTTAGCAAACTGTATTCTGTGTGCAGCAAACGACCAACCATAGTTTAGGATATAGCGTATAGAATCCTGCTCCTTCACTTTGCTGGCATACTTCTCCACATCATCACGATAACCCGACAGAAGAGAGTTGAAAAGAGGGTTGAGCCTCACCATATCACGATGCTTAGCATAGTTTGCCACCACCTCTGGCAGTCCGCCAATTATCATATACTTTCTGAAGAGGTCGAGCGTGTAGCTATGTAGCGATTGCGGCACTGCTATTTTCTCCACTTGCTCAGCAAGCAGTTCCTCGCCTATAGCTGCCAGAAACTCCACAAAAGTGCATGGGCGCAGAGCCATATACTCGACACGCCCTACGGGAAAAGAGATATAACGCCCCATAAGACTTTCGAGCAATGATCCTGCTGCTATCACGTATAGGTCGTTACGCTTCTCATAGAAGTAGCGCAACGACTGCACCGCATTGGGTTCGTTCTGTATCTCGTCGATGAATATCAGGGTGCGTTGACTGTCCTGACGTACATTTGCCTTGAAGAAGATACTTGCAAGCAAATCGTCGAACGAGGTGTCTGAAGCAAATATATTGGCAATAGTCTTGTCCTCGAGATTCAGATAGATATAGTTGTCGAATTCTTCGGCAAACATATCCACAAGTGTTGTCTTGCCTACCTGACGGGCTCCACGCAAAACCAGTGGTTTGCGGTCTTCTTTCTGTGCCCATTCGCGAAGATAATTGAGTGCTGTTCGTCTAAACATATCTAAATACTTATATATCTTATACAAAGAAAGTGCAAAGATACACGAAAAAGTTCAAATCCAAACCAAGAATCGAGCATTTTTGTATCAAATCCAAACCAACCAACATCAAAATACGTATCAAATCCAAACCAACAACTCAAAATTCAAAACTCACAACTCATTCCGGTGCAGCTCCGCCAGCAGCTTCACGCTCTGGCAGTGGAGGTCGATGTGTCGCTGTAGTTTCTCGTAGATACTGTTTATCTCCACATAGTAGACGAGGGCGGTTATCTCGCCCTGCTGCAATGCCTTCTTGAAGAGCGCGAGCGACTCCTGCAGGAGCTTCACGTCGCTGTGGTCTATCACCTCCTGCAAGCCCTGCAGCTGCTCGTAACTGGTGCGCAGCTCGGCTTCTGCGTCGTGCTGCGCCTGCTGCACCTGCAGCTCGGCACTCTGACGGCGCTCGCGTGCCGCCTTAACGTTGCTGCTGTTGCTGTAGAGCGGAAAGCTCACGCCTACCATGAAGCCGTTGATGGCTTCGCGCTGCTCGGTGTTGCGGCGATAGCCAAAGGAGATGCTGGGCAGCCACTCGCTCTTCTGCTGCTTCAGGTTCAAGTCGGCGGCACGCAGGGCGGTCTGCGCCACTGCCACGTCGGCATCCGACGCTACGGCGAGGGCGCGATACTGCTCGAAGTCGGCTATCGGCTCGTAGTGGGGCAGCTCGGTGGTGGCTACGTCGATGGGCTTGCCGCCGTTGAGCTGCTTGAGCTGCTGCAGGAGGGCGGTGCGCTCGCCTTCTGCCTCGCTGACGAGGGTGCGCACCTCCATGCAGTCGAGCTTCACCTTGTTCAGCTCAAGGGCGTTGGCATCGCCTGCCTCCATGCGCTTCTCGTACATCAGGAGGAGGGTGTCGCTGTTGCCAAGGCGCTCGCGGAGCATGGCGAGAGTCTGGTTCACGCGGATGAGGTCGAGGCAGACGAGCTGCGCCTGCAGGAGTATGTCGCGGCGCTGCTTGGCTATCTGCTTCTCGCCCACCGCCTGCTGCATCTGCGCCTGCTTGCTGCGGGCGGCGTACTTCGTAGGGAAGTCGATCTCCTGACTCACCACGAGCTCGCTCTCGGCTACGCCGGAGTAGCCTTTCGTGAAGAACGGACTGTACTCTACCGACGGACCGCCAAGGGTGTTCGTGGCTTTCACGTCAAGCACGTCGGCACGCGTGTCGTGCGCTGCCGACTGCAGGGTGAGGTTGTTCGCAGCTATCTGCTTGAGCACGTCGCCAATGGTGTCGGCGAGGGCGGCGCTACACGCGCTGAGTGCCACGGCTGTGGCGATTAGATATCTTCTCATATATTATCGGTACTATGAATGCGTTGAGTAATGTAGAACTGATGAGTCCGCCGAGTATCACCTTCGCCATCGGCGACTGTATCTCGTTGCCGGGCAGGTCGCCGCCGAGGGCGAGGGGCACAAGGGCGAGGGCTGAGGTGAGGGCGGTCATGAGTATGGGGTTCAGACGCGAGAGCGAGCCTTCGACGATGGCGTCGCGCACGCTTCTGCCTTCCTCTGTGCGCAGACGCTTGTACTCGGTGATGAGTAGCATACCGTTGCGCGTGGCGATGCCGAAGAGCGAGATGAAGCCGATGACGGCTGGGATGCTTACCTCGCCTGTGGTGAGCACGATGGCGAAGATGCCGCCGATGAGTGCCAACGGGAGGTTGAGCAGTATGACACCGGCTTCAAGGGCGTTGCGGAACTGCATGAAGAGCAGGAAGAAGATGACGACGATGGCAACCATGCAGGTGAGGTAGAGCACGCGGCTGGCACTCTCTTGACTCTCAAACTGTCCGCCGTACTCTACGTGGTAGCCTTCGGGCAGCTGCACTTTCTCGCCTACTGCCTGCTTGATGTCGGCTACTACGTCGCTCAAGGCTCTGCCACTGGTGTTGGCGGAGATTACTATCTTGCGCTGCACGTTCTCGCGGTTGATGGTGTTGGGTCCGGCACTGGATATGATGTCTGCCACGTCGCTCAGCGGCACCTTGCGTCCGTCCTGCGTGTCGATGATGAGGTCGCTCACCTCGTCGTAGTCGGCGGCTTTCACCACGAGGTTGAAGGCTCTGCCAGCTTCGTACACCTGGGAGACGGTCTCGCCGGCGAGGTTCACGGCGAGGAACTCGTTGAACTCGGGCAGCGTGATGCCGTTGCGCACGAGCAGTTCGCGGCGCGGCACTATCTTCAGCTCGGGACGCTCTATCTGCTGCTCTACGTTGAGGTCGGCGATGCCCTTGATGTCCTGGCAGGCGTCCTTTATCTGATTGCCGATGGTGAACATACGGTTGAGGTCGGTGCCGAAGAGCTTGATGGCGATGCTGGCCTGCGTGCCCGAGAGCATGGCGTCGATGCGGTGGGAGATGGGCTGACCGATCTCGATGTTGGCACCGGCGAGCACCGAGAGGCGCTTGCGCACGTCGTTGAGCACGTCCTCATGGCTGCGGTCTTTCAGCTCGAACGGGGCTTCTATCTCGCTCACGTTCACGCCGAGGGCGTGCTCGTCGAGTTCGGCACGTCCGGTCTTGCGTGCCACGGTCTTTATCTCCGGCACCTGCAGCAGCAGTCGCTCGGCACGTGCGCCGATGGAGTCGCTCTCTTCGAGCGAGATGCCGGGCAGCGAGGAGATGTTGATGGTGAACGAGCCTTCATTGAACTTGGGCAGGAAGCTGCTGCCTAAGCAGAAGAACACGCCCACGGCGACTACGAACAGCGCTGCGGTGCCTACTACGACCTTGCGTGTGTTGGCGAGCACCCACAGCAGGGCGCGCTCGTAATATGTCTTAAGCCACACTGCCACGAAGGCTTCCTTCGGCAGCTCGCCCTTGCTTTTGCCGAGCAGGTAGCTGCAGAGCACGGGGGTAAGCGTGAGGGCTACAAGGGTGGAGGCGAAGAGGGCTGTCACGAAGGCGATGCCAAGGGGTATGAGCATCCTGCCTTCCATACCGCTGAGGAAGAAGAGCGGCGCGAAGCTCACCACGATAATCAGCGTGGAGTTGAGGATAGGCATGCGCACCTCGCGCGAAGCGTTGTACACGAGTTCGATGATGGGCACTCGCTCTGCCTCGGGCAACGCGCGGTTCTGGCGTATGTGCTTGTACACGTTCTCCACGTCGACGATGGCATCGTCTACGAGCGAGCCGATGGCAATGGCGAGTCCGCCGAGGGTCATGGTGTTGATGCTGATGCCGAGGGCGTTGAGCACTATCATAGCCACGAGGAACGAGATTGGTATCGTGACGAGCGAGATGAGCGTGGTGCGCACGTTGGCAAGGAAGAGCATAAGGATGACAACCACGAAGATGGCGCCCTCGATGAGCGACTTCTGCACGTTGTCGATGCTGCTCTCGATGAAGTCTGCCTGGCGGAAGATGTCGGTAGAGATATGCACATCGGCGGGCAGGGTCTGCTTTAGGTCGTCGAGTGCGAGGTCGAGGTGCTTCGTGAGGTCGATGGTGCTCGTGTTGGGCTGCTTCGTAACGGTGAGGAGCACGGCTGACTGGGCACGCTCGCTGGCTACACCGAGCTTCGGCGACTGGTTGCCTATCTTTATGTCGGCTACGTCGGCGAGGGTGACGACGCTCTCGCCGTTCTTCTTCACGATGTTCGTACCGAGCTTCTCCACGTCGTTGGTCGAGGTGATGCCGCGGATGATGTACTCGTTGCCGTACTTGTAGCGCACGCCACCATTGGTGTTGGTGTTCATGCCGCGTGTGCACGCCATGATGTCGGCAAGCGACACGCCGAAGTGCTTCATCCTGCCCGGACTAAGAAGTATCTGATACTCCTTGATGTCGCCGCCGTGCACGCTCACCTGCGCCACACCGCCGGTGGAGAGCAGACGCGGACGTATCACCCAGTCGGCATACGTGCGCAGGTCTTGCTGCGAGGTGTGCTTACTGGTGAGGCTCACGATGAGCACCTCGCCGAGTATCGACGACTGCGGACCGAGCACCGGAGCACTCACTCCGGCGGGCATCTGCTCGCCTACTGCGGCGAGTTTCTCGCTCACAATCTGACGTGCAAGGTAGATGTCGGTACCCCAGTCGAACTCCACCCACACCACGGAGAAGCCGTTGGTCGACTGCGAGCGCACGCGGCGCACACCGGTGCTGCCGTTGACGGCGGTCTCTATCGGGAACGTCACGAGCTGCTCCACCTCCTCGGTCGCCATGCCACCGGCTTCGGTCATGATAACCACGGTGGGGGCATTGAGGTCGGGGAACACGTCCACATCGGTCTTACTGGTGGAGTACAGTCCGCCTATGACGAGCAGCACCGACGCCACCAACACGAGTATTCTGTTCTCAAGCGAGAAGCGTATTATCTTGTTCAGCATAGTTCTTTTTTTTATTAGTTGACAAGTTAACAAGTAGACAAGTTGACAAGGAGATTTCCTCAGGGGGTGCACTTATAGGAGGGTATGGCATCCTGCCATACCCACGCTGCCACCAAACTATCTTCCCACAGAATTCACCGAATTCACAGAAATTCTTACTGAGATATTCTCCCACAGATATCACAGATGCGCACAGATATTTTAGGACACCCTCCCAGTCTGTGCAATTGTAGGAGGGTATGGCATCCCTGCCATACCCACGCTGCCTTCCAGGGGTGCAGTGGTCTCCACTGCACCCCTGGAAGGCAGCACCAACCAAGCTGCCATTGCATCTTCCCACAGAATTCACAGAACACACAGAAGCCTCTTGCTGAAATGTACTCCCACAGATGTCACAGATGCGCACAGATATTTTAGAACACCCTCCCAGTCTGTGCAATTGTAGGAGGGTATGGCATCCCTGCCATACCCACGCACCCTACCAGGGGGTGCAGTGGTCTCCACTGCATCCTCCCACAGCAAGAGACTTAGAGTGCCATCCGTGGGATGATGCGCCCCCTGACCATCCGTGTTGATCTGTGCCATCTGTGGGAGGATTATTAAGTGGGTGGCGTGGGTATGGCAGGGATGCCATACCCTCCTAAGTGTGCTCTGTGGGCAGTACATCTCTGCTCGGTTGGTGCAGCAGAGACTGCTGCACCCCCTAACATTCCGTGCATTCTGTGGGAGAACACCACGCACCCTAACCTTCTGTGAATTCCGTGAATTCCGTGGGAGGACACCACGCACCCTAACCTTCTGTGCATTCCGTGCATTCTGTGGGAGAACACCACGCATCCTAACCTTCTGTGAATTCCGTGAATTCTGTGGGAGAACACCACGCACCCTAACCTTCTGTGAATTCCGTGAATTCCGTGGGAGGACACCACGCACTCTAACCTTCCGTGCGTGTGTTCCGTGGGAGGACACGCACTGCTTGTATACTCGTCCCTCGTCTACTTCAGAAATTAATGATTATGGTTATGCGCCGGGATGGCGTTTGCAGCCGAAGCCAATCGTACTTGCACGGCACCCTTCGTCACGACGCGGTCGCCCTGCTTCACACCCGTGAGTATCTCCACACGCTCGCCGTCGCTCTCGCCGAGCGTCACCTCCTGCTTGCGGTAGCCTTCGGCATCTATCTGCACGTAGACGAAGTGGATGCCTTGTTCCTCGGTGAGGGCGGTGAGGGGCAGCGTGATGACGTTCGGGCGGTCTTGGGTTATGAGGTATATCTCGGCGTAAGAGCCCTGCACTACGTCGCCCGTGTTGTTGAACTCGAAGATGACGGGCAGATACGAGTTGTTCACCTCCGCCGAGCGACCGTACGACTTTATGCGTCCGCCCATCTCCGTGATGTCGTAGAGACGCTTGCTGTAGCTCGTGCGGAACTTCGCGCAGCGTATCTTGTTCAGCTCATTGAAGTGGCGCTCGGGTATCTCGGCACGCAGGTAGAGGTGTTTGTTCTGCGTGATGATAGCGAGCGGCTGACCGGCCTCCACATAGTCGCCGCCGTTCACGAGACACTGATTCACGTAGCCACTACGCGGAGCCGTCACCACTACTCCACCCGCGCTGCGCGTGCGCTGCATACTGTTATATGTGAGCTTCGCCGCCTCATACTCGGCTTTCGCCACGGCGAGATCCTTCTCGCTTATTATGCGGTCCTTAATGAGTATCTTCGCACGTGTGTAGTCGCGTTCGGCACGCTCGTAGTCGATGCGTGCACGTTGCACGGGGTCGCCTTCAGCGGTCTGCATACCGGCGGAGGTGATGGAGAACAGCGTGGTGCCGCTTGCTACCTTCAGTCCCTCGCTCACGTGGTTCTTGTACTGCACACGTCCGCTGATGGTAGCCACGACGGTGGTCTCGTCGCACGATGCCGACATCACCTTTCCGCTCGTGTGTATCACGCCGTGGAACGTGCTGGGCTTCACCTCCTCCACCTTCACTCCAGCTGCACGGGCTTTCTCAGCAGAGAGTATTATCTCGTCGGCATGTGCGCCCTTCGCCTCTTTGCCTGCAAGCTCAGCCTCATGGTCGTGTCCCTCCGCCTCGCTGTGCTCATGGTCGTGGGCAGCATGTTCATGGTCTGCATGGTCGTGACCGTCGTGCGCATTGCCTCCGCAGGCGCTCATTCCCGCCACGAAGACTGCTGACAATAAGTAATAGGATATTCTTCTAATCATATTTCATTTGTTGTTAATCACTAAGAGAAAAATAATCATTGACAAAGTTCGGAAAAATATTCTGCAACCTTGTTGCAAACTTCAAGTGGGTGCAGCTCCAGGGGGTGCACTTGTCTCCGCTCGGCTTTGCCGCTTGCCAGAGCAAGAACTGCACCAACAAAGCAGACAGTGCAAACTATAGGAGGGTATGGCATCCTGCCATACCCACGCACCCACCAAACTATATTCCCACAGAACCCTACGCAGCCAAACCATCTGTGGGCATCTGTGAAATCTGTGGGAGGCTCTTCTCCGCCAGAAGCTTCTGTGAATTCCGTGGGAGAACCCTACGCAACCTAACCATCTGTGAGCATCTGTGAAATATGTGGGAGGCTCTTCTCCACCAGAAGCTTCCGTGAATTCCGTGGGAGAACCCTACGCAGCCTAACCATCTGTGTGCATCTGTGAAATCTGTGGGAGGCTCTTCTACGCCAAAAGCTTCTGTGAATTCCGTGAAATCCGTGGGAGAACCCTACGCAGCCTAACCATCTGTGTGCATCTGTGAAATCTGTGGGAGGCTCTTCTACGCCAAAAGCTTCTGTGAATTCCGTGAAATCCGTGGGAGAACCCTACGCAGCCTAACCATCTGTGTGCATCTGTGAAATCTGTGGGAGAATTATTAAGTGGGCGGCGTGGGTATGGCAGGGATGCCATACCCTCCTAAGTGTGTTCTGTGGGCAGTACATCTCTGCTCGGTTGGTGCAGCAGAGACTGCTGCACCCCCTAAACTTTCTGTGGGTTCCGTGCATTCTGTGGGAGAATACTGCTGCACTCCCTGAGAGAAAAAAAACAAAGAGGGCATGGCGGAATGCCATGCCCTCTTATTTGTAATATTTGCTTGGTTGCTGCACCCTATAGGGGGTTATTGCAAACCTTTTACTTCTTCTATTGATAAACCTGAGCCCTGTGCAACCTGCTCTACGGTAAGTCCCATTGCAAGGAACTGCTTCGCAATAGCCTTCTTCTCTTCCGCACGACCTTCCGCACGTCCTTCCGCACGACCTTGTTTCATGCCTTCCGCACGACCTTGTTTCATACCTTTGGCGTGTCCTTCCGCATGACCCTCCGCGTGTCCTTTCTCTCGTGCCTCGCGCTCTGCAGCTGCCATGCACGCCATATTGTCGCGCACAACCCAGAGACTATTCTCGTACGCCTCCCACTCCTTCTTTGTAAGGCGGTGGCTGTCGGCATAGTCCTCAAGCTGCTTGAATATCTCCTTTTGTGCCGTGAACGGCATTCTGCTTAATGCTTCCATATGCTTCAATACGTAAATCCATTTCTCAAAATCTGTAACACATTCCTCCGCCTTCTTCTCGAAGAGCGGAAGCGCCAAGTAGATAAAGCGGAGCTTGTTGGACACCTGCGCCTTCGTGTCCTTGTCCGCTAATACGATGTCCGTACGGAACTTAGATACCTCGTCCATATGCGGCATGTAGTTCATAAAACATATCGTGTAAACGGGCAGAAACTTATAGGCATCCTCGCGCTCTGCCCTACCCTTGTCCACCTGATCGAGGATGCTACGGCAGGCGTAGCAGATGGAGCGGTCGAGGAAGTTCGGCTGCCAACGGTTCTGCATCTCAACGATAAAGCGGTCGCCGGTGTCCGTCTCGCAGTAGACATCGCAGATGATGCCACGCTGGTCTTTCGTGGGTGGCAGCAGTTCCTTGTCGCGGAATGTGAGGTCCTTGACGTGTAGTTCATCGACGAGCAGGTCGTTGAGGAAACTTATCAGCAACGGCTTACTGAACTCCTGTCCGAAGAGTCGCTTGAAGCCCCAGTCGGTGAACGGATTGATGTATTTGCCCATAGTCCTATACTTTGTTTACATTGCAAATATACAACGAAACTTCGTAACGACAAAGAAATCAATGCACTTTTTGCACCCTACAATGGGGAGGTGTGTCAAAACTCCCTTATTCTAAAAAAATCACAAAGCCCTGACTTTCAC
>OCHM01000355.1_pt1 | contig 32710 bp, 26 predicted proteins | sample 1538901 | NCBI WGS metagenome assembly OCHM01 (sample SAMN04571734, study PRJEB22368) | human gut metagenome | biome: human gut; material: stool | host: Homo sapiens | place: Luxembourg | collected 2012-11-08 | reverse complement strand
GCAAAGGTATGTCTTTTTATCGAATCATAAAATACGGCCTAAAGTGACTGCTTACCTCAGTTGTCATCACCGTGTCAGCCTTTTCGATCATTGCATTTTGTAGTGAAAGACCGTAAAAGGCGGAACGGCACACACAAACCAATCTATCACACGAAGGAGGCCTCCATAATATGAATATTGAGGCACCGTTCTATCTCCGCAATACTTTTGAATGAAAAATTGGTATGTCCAGACAGAATTTTGCTAACATATTGCGGCGTACATCCAAGACGCGCCGCAATGTCAGCTCGTGAAAGCTGATGTTCTTGCATATAGTCAATAATCTTCATGGCTATGCCTTGTGACCATTTAAGCCAGACTTCATTGTCTTGCCTCCACTTTGCTTCCTCGGCAAAAGTAGAAGGTTCGCTACTGAGATTTCTCTCAAGAAATTTTAACGTTTTCTCTTTCATAATCAATCCTCCTCTAAAAAATCTACAAAACTGTCTTTATCAAAGATACCATTCTGCTGCAAATAGTTTCGACACGCATTGAGTTTGTTCAATTCTATTTGAGTATGCTCTCTTTCTTGCATTGTCGCTGTGAGTTTTATGGTACCACCAGTAACAATATAGACGTTCGGTTCTATCCTAATGGCATATATCCGAAGCCAACTTGCATGCCTATCTCTATCCCAATTGCGCGCCTTCTCGCGCGTCAATTCGCGTACTCGGTTGTCCGCAAGACTCAATGGATGAAAAAGACCGTCCAACTGTTCAGTATATGGAAAGTCTAATATTAAACGTTCAAGGGATTTTGCATCTTCCATTGTATCTTTAATAGCATCGCTTATCTTCTGAACATGAAAGAATCCTTGCAAATCGTCCAAATTGGCAAGAAAGAAATCAAGCAAATAGTTGGCATTACTCCACTGGCGAAAAAGCATCGTCAACTCATCCGCGTCTTTTGCTTCATCTCGGACCGCCCAAAGATGATTATAACCTGATATGGATCTGACAAAATTCATCCTAATAGTTGATTCTTAATGCAAAGATAGCTATTTAAAACGATACATGCAACTTATAGGTTGCTTTTTTTTTAGGCTCATCCAAAAAATGGCGTGATAAGACTGTCCGTGTTGCTTCAACAGAACATGCTGATAAGGGATATTCCTTATTTGAAAAGTTGCTCCATCGTAACTTCACTATGCACCAAACTATGATGCGCCCCGTCGGCGATGCCATAGGTCGTAACAAAAGTGATGACCAAAGAGAACTTGGTCTTGGTAGAGCTTTGGAAAAGTTCTAAGCGCTGCCTTAACAATTGTTCGTATGCCTCCGTTATGCGGTATTGCGATTTGCTGAATTTCATCTCACACAGATGGATGATGCGGTCAGCACGTTTGATGACCAAATCGATTTGTCCACCATTTTGACCTTCAGTTGCTGCCTTGCGCCATGATGAAACTTCGGTCGCCATCCCCGAAATACCCAAGGCACGCTTGATGTTGTCCGTGTGCATAAGACATACGATCTCAAATGTAAGTCCCTGCCACGTTGAGACTTGACGCGACTCAAAATGATGACTCCACCACTGTTCGTCGCCCGAAACATCAGGCAAGATGAACTTATAATAAAACAAAGTATAGAAATCCACCAAACGATAGATGGTATCTTTCACCTTATGGGCGAAATTCTGATTTCGGGAGACGAAGTCGCATCGTTCAAGATTGGTCAGCACACGCGTGAGAGTACCACCAGTGATCCCTGTAGCCTTGGATATTTCCTCACGAGACATTCCATCATGATGGGCAGCCAAAGCCTTTACCACACTGATATATAAGTCGGCGTTTGAAAACAAAGCGTTGTAGAGTTCGTCGAACTCGCTTCGCATAATGCCACCTTGGGCAAAGAACAGTCTATCGACATTCTGCACGAGACTTTCTTTTGCATTAATGAGGCTTAAGTAAAACGGGATGCCACCAAACACCATGTAACACTGCAATATTTGGTATCTATCCCATTTGCAGTGTTTTCTCAGAAGATACGCCTCTGTCTCATGCAAAGTGAAAGGTCGGACATAAATACTGCTTGTAATACGAGCATGCAGTCCCCCTTGGTTTTCAATCAGATTGTCCACCATCCATGAGGTAGCCGATCCGCTGGCAATAAACACAATATCACTACGACGAGCAGCCCAGCCATTCCAGAAGTTCTCCAATGCCGCAACAAAGTCAGACTTCTGTGTGTCTATCCAAGGCATTTCATCTATAAAAACCACCTTTTTTCTGTTGGCATCGAGCGACTCAAGGTATTCTTCAAGCGCATCGAATGCGTCGAACCAATCGGAAAACTTATCAGGTTTCGTGCCAGAGAACTTTTTCAATGCGCGCGCAAAACTCGTAAGGTGTCTTTGGCGCGATAGATTATGGCCTCCGACAAACGTGAAGTCGTATCGTCCCTGATAGTATTGATCCACTAGAAAAGTCTTGCCCACTCTTCGCCGACCATACACTATAACAAATTCAGAACGCTCGGACTCCATCACTCTGTGGAGTTCTTGACACTCTCGCTCTCTACCAACAAGTTTGCTTCTCATGCCCATACCGTTTATCTATTAACCTTGGCAAAGGTAGCGTTTTTATGGCAGCAAAAAGAAAAAACACGCGATTTTCTACCCAAATCTATGTCAAGAAGGGAGATTTGGGTAAAAAATCGCCCACTTTTGACCTAAATCAAGCCATCGCTTACCCTGTAGCTACTGAGCGAACTGTAGTATCTTCACGCTATTAATCTATGCCAACATGCTATCTGTATAAGCAGCTTGCCTGGCGATAAAGGCTAAAAAAGCAGTATGGGAATCTTGCTACGAAATTCCCATACCGCTTATATTCAATGCTTCGAGCTGAGATAAAGAAAATCAGCTTGTGGCCGATTAGTACTCGTCCTCGTTGAAGAGGAAGTCCTCCTTGGTGGGGTAGTCGGGCCAAATATCCTCTATGCCCTCATAAACCTCTCCTTCGTCCTCGATCTCCTGCAGGTTCTCGAGCACCTCCAGAGGTACGCCCGATCGTGTGGCATAGTCTATCAGCTCATCCTTTGTTGCGGGCCATGGCGCGTCTTCCAGCTTTGAAGCCAATTCAAGAGTCCAATACATAGTCTTCTGTCTTTAAGTTTATAAAAATTTGCGTGCAAATATACTATATTTTATTTGAACTGCAAGCGCTATGGCGTATTTTTTCGCACACACTGCAAACAAAGTTGAAATAACTACCTATATAAGCAGGAATAACTACCTATATCAATAGAAATAGCCACGAATTCTGGGGGCACACGGAAGCCTCTTGCACTAAAAGTTGATCTTATAGTGCTGCTTATACTTCTTCTTATCGAAGAAGAGAAGGCCACAATAGTAGAGGTCGAAACTGACGCGTACGCGCTTGTCCTGCAAGATGCGCGCCCAGCTGCGGCGGGTCTCCCCATTGCGGTGGATGCCCTCCACGATGAGCAGGGAAGCATCTGTGGCCCGGTTGATGAGCGACAAGACCTGCTGCTCCATATCCTGTCCATGGGCCACGACAGCCAGCGAGAAGGAATCCTCAGCAAGTGAGCAAGCCCCCTCCCCCATCGAAGAAAATACCATCCGGAGGCAACCCGCATGAAGGTAGGCCCGCTTGGCCTCCGAGACATCGCCCACCAGCACGGCCTCGCCGGCCTGCTGGTGGTTGGCGATACGGAGGTAAAGTTCGCAGACCCTCCGTTCCCGCTTTGAGAGATGCGGGAACAGGGGGCGGAGGTCGTCGTAGGCATAGTAGGGATAGTGCTCATTGACGACATAGCGCACGAAGCGGTAGGCCCAGGGCGACTGGATACCGAAGCCACGGCAATACTTTGCCCGGCTCATCCACAACACGCCACGTCGCAATCGAGACAACATTGCCATGGTTTCTTAGACAAGACCTAAGGTTACGCCTCGATGGGCTTGCAATGATCCTGGAGCCACACCAAGTCTTCGCCATCGAGGTGGGGAGCTAGCTTCTCGCAGACCATCTGGTGGTAGTCGTTGAGCCACTGCTTCTCCTCGGCGGTGAGGAGGGAGCAATCGACGGGCGCAAGGTCTATCGGACAGAGCGTCAGCGACTCCATCTGCAGGAATCGGCCCAGTTCGGTCTCCATATAATCCTTGATCAAGCACGTGTTTTCAATGCGCACACCAAAGCGGTCGGACAAATAGATGCCCGGCTCGTTGGTGACGGTCATTCCCGCACGCAAGGCAGCCGGCATATACTCCATGCGCACCTGGTGGGGCCCCTCATGGACATTGAGATAGGAACCTACGCCGTGGCCCGTGCCGTGGAGGTAGTTGAGCCCCGCGCGCCATAGCGGTTCGCGTGCCAAGGCGTCGATCTGCGTGCCACTGCAACCATCGGGAAACTTTGCCAGTTCCAACTGGATATGGCCCTTGAGCACCAGCGTATAGACGCGGCGCTGCTCTTCGGTGACGGGACCCAAAGCTATCGTGCGCGTGATATCGGTCGTGCCGTCCTGATACTGCGCGCCACTGTCGATCAAGACCAAGCCACGGGGCTCCACGGGGATATCCGTCTCGGGAGTGGCCTCGTAGTGGACGATGGCACCATGGGCCTCATAGCCCACAATGGTATCGAAGGAAATGCCACGGAAGAGGTCTTGTTCCGCACGCAGGGCCGTGAGTTTCTTGTCGAGGGAGATCTCCGTCTGTCCTCCTGCCTCCACAGCAGGCTGAAGCCAGCGCAGGAACTTCACCATCGCCACGCCGTCGCGCGTCATGGCACGGCGGTAACCCGCTATCTCGGCTTCGTTCTTGACCGCCTTCATGGCGGGGATGGGCGACGGGACAAACCTCACCACCGATTTCTCGAGGGCACAGGAGGCGAGATAGTAGCAAGTCTTCACACTGTCCAGCAGCAGACCGTCCTCGAAGGCATGAGACCGCAGGTAGTCGGCCACGGCAGCATAGGGCTGCACCGCCACGCCAAGGTCGGAGAGGTAGCGACGCACCGCGTCGTCGAGTTTCTCCTCGTTGACAAAGAGCGTGGCACTTTCCTGCTCTATCATCAAGTAGGAGACGAAGACAGGATTGCAATAGACGTCGGAGCCACGCAGGTTCAAAGTCCAGGCAATGTCGTCGAGGGCTGAAACGAGTAGGGCCTCGGCACCACAACTACGCAGCGACTCACGGATGCGGGCGAATTTGCTCTCCGTCGTCTCGCCAGCAAACTCCAGGGGATGGAGCTCCACCTTCGCTGTCGGGATGGAGGGGCGGTCCGTCCAAATCTCGTTGAGCGGGTCGAAATCGGTACGCACCTGGATATCGTAGCCCTGGAAGAAGGCCTGCATTCCCTGCACCTCGTTCGTGCCATTGACCCATCCGTCGAGACCCACCACAGGATGGGAGGCCCCACGGAGTTGTTCGGCCAGCCAGTCGGTGATCGTCGGCGTGCCCTCCACCTTGAGTTTCATCAGCATGATACCCGTGCCGTGGAGTTGCTCCTCGGCAGCAAGGAAGTAGCGGGAGTCGGTCCAGAGCGCGGCAGCATCCATCGTGACGACGACCGTGCCGGCCGAACCATTGAAGCCTGAGATCCACTCGCGGCCCTTCCAGTGGTCGGCGACATACTCACTATTGTGTGCATCTGTGCTGGGGAAGATGAAAGCCCCCAGTTCCTCGCGCTCCATCACCTGGCGGAGTGCGGCTATTCTTTCTACGATCTTAGTCATTATATATAGGGTATTTGGTTGATGGTTTCTGAAAGTTATTATCGGTCCTACTCACACATCGCCCGGCAGATGCGGTCCTGCAGTCCATTGGCCTGGCTGGCGCGGATGGTTCCCTGGTTGAGGATGCAGAAGGCCAGGCGGTGGCCATTGCTGGCCGTGCAGAATCCTGCCAGTGTCTTGACACTCGTCACCGTGCCCGTCTTGGCTCGCACATTGCTATCGGCCGCCGTGCCACGAAGCCGCTTGCGGAGCGTGCCGTCGCGTCCGGCGATGGGCAGCGTGGGAAGCAGGGCCTCGTAGGCCTCCGTGTTATGGTAGTTGAGGCGCAAGAGGTGGACGAGGAGGTCGGCCGTGACATAATTGTAGAGCGAGAGTCCGCAACCATCGGCCGCGTAGTACTGCGCAGGATCAAGGCCTGCCGCACGCACCACCTGGTTGATCACCTGTCGGCCCTGGCGCGCACCTGCACGCCGCACACCCGTGCTCTTGGCCAACTGGTAGAAGACCGACTCGGCATGGAGGTTGTCGCTCTTCTTCATCATCCGCTGCAACACCCGCGTGAGGTCGTGGGTCTCCTCGGCCAGCAGCGTGGATCCTGCGGGGAGCGTGGCGTCGCCCAGCGTTCCCTCCAGGACAATGCCGGCCGCTCGCAGGCGCGAAGAGAGTTCGGCCAGGAAGCGGTCGCGACGGTTGTAGAGCAGGGGCGAGAGCGGCGGATTGCTATCGTCGTCGTCCCAGCACCAGCCCTCTCCCATCGGTTTGTCGTCCTTCATCGACTTGTCGGCCATCAGGTCGCCCGTGATACGACGGATGCCTTTTTCACGCAGCGCACGGACGAAGGCGCGCATATTGGCATCACCAAAGAGGGGGTCCATGCCACCGACACAATAGAGCGAACCGTGGAGCACGCCCGTGGAGTCGATGTCACCACGGCAGTAGAGGCGCGTGGAAAACTGATAGTCCACGCCGAGGCGGTCGAGGGCCGTGATGGCGGTGACACACTTCTGGACAGAGGCCGGGCGCATCCGCTGGGCCTCGTTGAAGCGATAGACACACTGGTCGGCACTGAGGTCCCAGACCATCACCGCCATTTGGGTGCTTTGAAGCAGTGGATCCTCAACGATGGCAGCCATGCGGTCGGCAAAACTATCGGTCCAAAGGCGGTCGAAATCGGCGCCATCGGCGACGACGGGACGGTCCGCCAAAGGAACCGTATCGGTGTCGGCCACTTCGGCAACGGGTGCTGCCACCAGCCCGGCGTCCTCGGCCAGGAGACGAGCCACGCGGGCACTATCAACATAGACGAGATTGACCTGCGCCTGCATGGGCAGAGCCAGCAGGGCGGCCAAAAGGAAGAAAAGTTTTCTACGAATACTTGTCATTGTTTTTTGTAGGTTTTTAAGATTAAGATTCTGTTTCTTTTTCTTGGCAAGTGTTCTTGGCAAGAGAGACACGCTTGCCGACTGCCTCGACAAACGAGGCTTCGTTCTCCGGAGTGAAGATACTGATGTTGTGGTCGCCATGCTCCACCATCACATAGCTGCCCGTGAGCAGGTGGCGGGGCATACGGCGAAGTGCCGTGATGGTCTGCAATGGGATGGCCTGTCCCCGTTGGCGCCCTATCCTGCCACTTTGCGTGGTCAGTTGGTCGTCGTCGAGGACATAGTCGGTATGGATGCCACGGTCGATGCCCCGCACGGCCACGGCCACAAGCAGCGCACCAAGCACAGCCATGGGCCACGTGCCGAACCAAAAGCAATAGAGCGAGGCAAGGGCGAGGAGCAGGATGCCACACAGTTCGCCCAGCGTGAGTCGATGATGAAATACTCTTGTCATAGTTCGACTGCAAAGGTACGAAAAAAATGGGGAGCCACTCCCATTTCGATCCAAGAAAAATAGATCTACACCTTGCCTTGGGCGATAAATTCTCAAAAAACATGCAACTTCCTGCCGTCACAAAGGAACTAAGCACAAAAATCGGGAGAAACATTCGCCCATCTGCCAATAAATGAGTAATTTTGCGGGCGAAACGTTATTCCGCTCCCCATAGGGAGCACAACTGTTTGCTTAGAAATGATTCATAAATACGATTTCCTGATCATCGGCGCTGGTATCGCCGGAATGAGCTATGCCTTGAAGATAGCCAAGGCGCACAAGGGAAGGGTTTGCATGATTTGCAAGACGACGCTCGACGAGGCCAACACCTCGTTCGCGCAGGGCGGTGTGGCTTCGGTGACGAACCTCGCCGTAGATGACTTTGACAAGCACATCAAGGACACCATGATAGCAGGTGACTACATCTCCGACCGCAAAGCCGTGGAACAGGTGGTGCGCAACGCGCCGGCACAGATCCAGGAGCTGGTCGAATGGGGCACCCAGTTTGACCGCAAGGAGGACGGCAGTTTTGACCTCCACCGCGAGGGCGGCCACAGCGAATTTCGCATCCTGCACCATGCCGACGACACAGGCGCCGAGATCCAGCGCGCCCTGATGGAGGCCTGCCGTAACCATCCGCGCATCGAGATCAAGGAGAACCACTTCGCTGTGGAGATCATCACGCAGCACCACCTCGGCGTTGAGGTGACGCGGCGCACGCCCGACATCGAGTGCTACGGAGCCTACGTGCTCAATCCGGAGACCCAGAAGGTGGACACCTATCTGAGCCGCGTGACGCTGATGTGTACGGGCGGTTGCGGAGCGGTGTATCAGACGACGACCAACCCCATCATCGCCACGGGCGACGGCGAGGCCATGGTCTATCGCGCCAAGGGCACGGTAAAGGACATGGAGTTCGTACAGTTTCACCCCACGTCGCTCTACCACCCGGGTGAGACCCATCCGGCCTACCTCATCACCGAGGCCATGCGCGGCTACGGCGGCATCCTGAAATTGCCCACGGGCGAAACCTTCATGGAGAAATATGACGAGCGCCTCTCCCTGGCCCCGCGCGACATCGTGGCGCGGGCCATCGACAAGGAGATGAAGACGCACGGCCTGGACCATGTCTGCCTCGACGTGACCCACAAGGACCCGGAGGAGACGCGCCAGCACTTCCCCAACATCTACCAGAAATGTCTCAGCATCGGCATTGACATCACGAAGGAGATGATCCCCGTGCGCCCGGCGGCCCACTATATGTGTGGCGGCATCAAGGTGGATCTCAACGGCGAGAGTTCCATCCATCGTCTCTATGCCCTGGGCGAGTGTTCCTGCACGGGACTGCACGGTGGCAACCGACTGGCCAGCAACTCGCTGATAGAAGCCGTGGTCTATGCGGACGCAGCAGCCAAGCACAGCCTGCAGGTGGTGGACGGCTACGATTGGAATGACCGTGTGCCGGAGTGGAACGACGAGGGCACGATGACCAACGAGGAAAAAGTGCTCATCACACAGAGCATCAAGGAGGTGGGACAGGTAATGTCCAACTATGTCGGCATTGTCCGCTCCGACCTGCGACTGAAACGCGCATGGGCCCGCCTCGACTTGCTCTATGAGGAGACGGAAGCCCTCTTCAAACGCGTAAAAGCGACGAAGGACATCTGCGAGCTGCGCAACATGATCAACGTCGGCTACCTCATCACACGACAGGCCATCGAGCGAAAGGAAAGTCGCGGACTCCACTACACCATCGACTACCCGAAGCACGCCTACGACCTCGAGAAGTAGGATTTCGGGGCCAGAGGCTCAAGGGACCTAACGACTTTGAGAGAGAAACAACAAGATTTTGAGAAATACAATAAAATAGCAATTCCTAATATCTATCCCCCCGCCCCCATCGGCAAGTGCGGATGTGGGGCGGGGAAACAACCAACCAAAGTATGAGAAAGAACCAAATTTTAGCGGCGGCTCTTCTCTGCCTCACGATGCAGGGCCATGCGCAGACGCCGACTAAGGGTGGCGGCATCTCCAGCGAGATGCTCACACAGATCGAGCGCAATGGCGTTCAGAGTAGTGACCGCGTGATCAGCAATGCGCTGGCAACCAACAAGATCGACGACTTGGCCTTGAACTTCAAGGAGCAGGGCCGTTTGGACACCTACTTCAGCGTGGAGACCCCCGCACAGAGCATCCACAACCAGAAGAGTTCGGGACGCTGCTGGCTGTTCTCGGGCCTCAACGTGCTGCGTGCCAACTTCGCCCGTCTGCACAAGGACAGCATCCGCGTGGAGTACAGTCAGGTCTATCTCTCCTTCTACGACCAGCTGGAGAAGGCCAACCTGATGCTGCAGGGCGTGATCGACTGCGCCGATAAACCCATTGACGACCAGCGCGTGCAGTTCTTCTTCAAAAATCCGCTCAATGACGGCGGTACGTTCTGTGGTGCTGCCGACCTGGCTGAGAAGTATGGTGTCGTGCCGATGGAGGCCATGCCGGAGCCCTACTCCGCAGAGAACACCTCACGTATGGCGGAGCTGATCTCCTCGAAGTTGCGCGAGTTTGGTTTGGAACTGCGCAAGATGGTGGCTGCCAAGAAGTCGAAGCGCGACATTCAGGCCCGCAAGACTGAGATGCTCGGCACGGTCTATCACATGCTGACCGTCTCGCTGGGCAACCCGGTGAAGGAGTTTACCTACGCCTTCAAGGACAAGAACGGCAAGACCGTGGGCAAGCCCCGCAAGTACACCCCGAAGGAGTTCTACGACGAGACCGTGGGCCATCCGCTCAACGGCACCTTCGTGATGGTGATGAACGACCCGCGCCGTCCCTACTGGAAGACCTACGAGGTGGAGTATGACCGCCACACCTACGACGGCCACAACTGGAAGTATCTCAACCTGCCCGTGGAGGAAATTGCCAAACTTGCCATCGCCTCACTCAAGGACAGCACGAAGATGTACTCCAGCTACGACGTAGGCAAGCAGCTTGACCGCAAGCGCGGCTACCTCGCCATGGACAACTACGACTACGGATCGCTCTACGGAACGACCTTCCCCATGGACAAGGCCGACCGTATCAGCACCTTCGATAGCGGTTCTACCCACGCCATGACGCTCGTGGCCGTCGATCTCGACGAGAACGGCCAGCCGAAGAAATGGAAGGTGGAGAACAGCTGGGGCGCCAGCTACGGTCAGGGCGGTTGCCTGATCATGACCAACGAGTGGTTTGAGAACTTCATGTTCCGCCTGGTGGTCAACAAGAAGTACTGCTCCGAGGAGATCATCAAGGCCGAGCAGCAGAAGCCGATCATGGTGATGCCGGAGGATCCGCTCTTCCAGGCTGACAGATAAATTCTTTGGCCTGAGAGCCAGGGACCAAAAAAGGGGATGGGAAGCACTTGCTTTCCATCCCCCTTTTTCTATATCATAGCCTCCTGCGGCTTTACTATATTAGGCCTCGCTGCCTTCAATACTGTCGCCGTCGTTGGTTTTGGACGCAGTGCTCGCTGCAACCTTCTGCTCCTCGGAAGGATTGGTTATGGCCTGCATGATGAGCGCTTCCAGCTCCTCGCAGAGTTCGGGATTGTCCTGGAGCAGTCGCTTCGTGGCATCGCGGCCCTGCGCCAGGCGCGTGTCCTTGTAGCTAAACCAGCTACCGCTCTTCTTGATGATATTGTAGGTCACACCCAAGTCGATAATCTCGCCGACCTTGGAAATGCCCTCACCGAACATGATATCGAACTCCGTCTTGCGGAAGGGCGGCGCCACCTTGTTCTTGACCACTTTGACGCGGACCTGGTTGCCGATGACCTGGTCGCCATTCTTGATGGAGGAGATTCTGCGGATATCCAGTCGGACGGAGGAGTAGAACTTCAGGGCGTTGCCACCCGTGGTGGTCTCGGGACTGCCGAACATCACGCCGATCTTCTCGCGCAGCTGGTTGATGAAGATGCAGCAGGTGTTGGTCTTCGAGATCGTACCCGTCAGTTTGCGCAGTGCCTGGCTCATCAGGCGCGCCTGGAGTCCTACGCTGCTATCGCCCATGTCGCCCTCAATCTCCTTCTTAGGAGTCAGGGCCGCCACACTGTCCACCACCAGGATGTCGATGGCGGAGGAACGGATGAGCTGGTCGGCGATCTCCAGGGCCTGCTCTCCCGTGTCGGGCTGCGAGATCCAAAGGTTATCGACATCTACACCCAACTTCTGGGCATAGAAGCGGTCAAAGGCGTGCTCCGCATCGATAAAGGCGGCCACACCGCCCATTTTCTGTGCCTCGGCAATGGCGTGGATGGCGAGCGTCGTCTTACCAGAAGATTCTGGTCCGTAGATCTCGATGATACGGCCACGGGGATAGCCGCCCACGCCCAGGGCAGCATTGAGGCCAATGCTGCCCGTGGGGATCACATCGACGGGCTCCACATGCTCATCGCCCATGCGCATGATGGAACCCTTGCCGAAATCTTTCTCTATCTTGGCCATCGCTGCCTGAAGGGCCTTCATCTTGTCGGCCTTCGGGTCCTGCGCGGCATCTTCTTTCTTTGCCATATTTTTTTCTATGTGTTATCTTGCTAAACCTCCCTCCTCCCCTGCTTGACCGGAAGCCACGGAGGGTCTTCGGCGAAGCAGGGGGAGAGAAAAGGGATAATTACAACTCCAAGTCCTTGTCAAACTCCTCATGCCAGGGCAGTCCCTGCGTGTTGAGCAGCTCCATGAAGGGATCCGGATCGAACTCCTCCACGTTGTGCACGCCCGGCTTCTTCCAGACGCCCTCCAAGAAGAGTTTCGCACCGATCATGGCCGGGACGCCCGTCGTGTAGCTCACGCCCTGCATACCCGTCTCCTTGTAGGCTTCCTGATGCTTGCAGTTGTTATAGACGTAGTAGGTGTGCTCCTTGCCATCCTTGATGCCACGGATGCGGCATCCGATGGAAGTCTCGCCCTCGTAGTTCTCGCCGAGGTCCTGCGGATTGGGGAGGACGGCCTTGAGGAACTGCAGCGGCACGATGTTGACCTTTACCTTCTTCGTCGGGTCGTCGGCGAGCGGCGCCTCGTAGGTCACCTCGTCGATGCGTCCCATACCAAGGTTCATGATGCAGTCGAGATAGGTGAGATACTGCTGTCCGAAGGTCATCCAAAAGCGGCCGCGCTTGATGGTCGGGAAATTGAGCACGAGGCTCTCCAGCTCCTCGTGGTGCATGAGGTAGCTCTCGCGCGGTCCCACGTTGGGATAGTTGAGCGTCTTGTGGACGGCCAGCGGGTCTGTCTCAAGCCATTTGCCATCCTCGTAGTAGAGGCCCTTCTGCGTGATCTCGCGAATGTTGATCTCCGGATTGAAGTTGGTGGCGAAGGCCTTGTGATGGTCTCCAGCGTTGCAATCGACGATGTCAAGGTAGTGGATCTCGTCGAAGTAGTGCTTGGCGGCATAGGCCGTGAAGATGCTGCAGACACCCGGGTCGAAACCACAACCGAGGATGGCGGTGAGGCCCGCCTGCTCGAAGCGCTCGCGGTAGGCCCACTGCCAACTGTACTCGAAGTGGGCCTCGTCCTTGGGCTCATAGTTGGCGGTGTCGAGGTAATTGCAGCCGCAGGCCAGACAGGCCTCCATGATGGTGAGGTCCTGATACGGCAGGGCGAGGTTGATGACCAATTCGGGCTTGTAGCTCGACATAAGGGTCTTCAACTGCTCCACGTCGTCGGCATCGACCTCGGCCGTCTGGATGTCCATCTTGTAGCCTTTGTCGTGGATGGCCTTCACGAGTCGGTCGCATTTCTCCACATGGTGGCTTGCAATCATCATCTCGGTGAAGACGTCCGTGTTCTGCGCAATCTTGAAGGCGGCGACGGTAGCTACGCCACCCGCGCCGATCATTAATACTCTGCTCATTCTATGTTTCGTTTTATCTTGTTATTTCATCTTTTGGTCTATCTCTGCCTGGGTGATAGCGAGGGCGTCCATGAGGGAGAATCCGAGCATCTCCTCGCGGCAGCCGGCAGTCTGCGTGGGCTGCATGGTGAAGAGCGTGACGTGCTTCTTCTCGTCATCGACATCGCGGAGGGCATGGCGCAACTCCTGCCACAGCGAGAGGTCGCTGCCGTCGGGGACTACCATCAGGCGCGTCACTTCCTCTTCCGAGAGCAAGAGGCGGACCAAGTCGGTCAGCACGGGACCTTTCGCCTGTCCCTCCTCGCCCGTGGCGATGCAGTTGATGATAAACTCGCCCAACTGTTCTGAGCGGAAGGCCTTGCCGTCGAGTTCGGTCTCATAGTCGGCAGGGGAGAAATGGAGGAGCTTCGGCGTCTTGCGGTCGTGGAGCAACACGACCTGGGTCTCGTGGTCGCCAGGGCGAAGGCGCCCATCGAGGGCGACGTCCACCAGCCATTGGCTGAGGTCGGCCTGAGGGATACGACGCCCCAACATGCGTTCAAAGTTGACTATCAGGTCGAAGGCGACGTGATCGACGAAATCGGCATCGACGATGATGATATTCTTGCTCCAATTGACGGGATTGATTCCTTGCTTTTTCATTGGCACAAAGATACGGTTTTTAGCTTAGTGGGCCAAACTTTTCCTTGTTTTTCTTTTGGATCATCCGATAAATGGAGCGACTGGGGTGTTTTGATCATTGCTTGTTATTGTCCCAACTCCTCTTTCTCATTCTCAGCCTCGACGGGCAGGATTTTGTCCTCGGCGGGCTTTACCTCGGTAGTCTCGGACTTTACCTCTACAGGCTTAGTCTCTACCTTGGTGGGTTCTGGCTTTACCTCGGCGGGGGTGTCCTCGTGCTTGGCGGGGTTGGTCTTGACTTCTCCCAGTTTCAGACAGCGCTCCACATCGGAGAGCAGGCGACAGTAGGGCTCCGACTGCATGAAGCCCATGTTGCGGCGGAGCGTCGGCACAATATCGACCGTGCTATGGTCGTAGCAGGACAACTCGTTGAGGCGCTGCGTGTTGTGGACCGCCAGGCGGTTGATCTCATTTTCACGGGAGCGGATGAGCTGGTCGCAGACCTTCTGCATCATCGGCACAACGACACCGTCGAAGAGATGATGGCCCTGGATGTAGAGATAGGTGGTCTCGGGCGTGACACCCAGTCGGCGCAGGTCGCGCGACAATTCACCGAGCTTCTCCTTCGTCCCCGGATTGCCCTTGCGCAGGGCAGCGAGCTTGCGGTTGACCTTGCGCTGCAGGTTGTCAAGCAGGACAGAAGCCTTGCCCGTAGAAAAGGCGCCGAGAGCCACGACATTGTTGAAGTCGGCGATGGTGAAGAGGTTGTTCTTCCTCCTCCGATAGAAGAAGATGTTCCACAGAAAGAGGGGGTAGATGATCTGACTATAGCGACGCAGGAAGGCGTCGAAGTCGAAGGTCTTGCGGTCGTTGAGGGTCACAGAGACACACATATCGTGGAGGCTCGGTCCGTAGCACTGGTAGTTTTCTATCGCATAGACGTAGGTGTGGAGGACGTAGGGGTTGTCGCAGACCTGCTTCGAGTCCTCCGTCCGCCCCTGGAGGAGGTAGTCGTAGTCGGCATCGACGCAGGCCAGCATGTCCTTGCCCGTGCCGTGGAGCAGCAGGCTCGTCAGCACCGACTTCTTGCCGCGCGAGAGTTTTTTGCGCGTGGGTAGCATCACCTCGAAGTAGCGGTGCTCGTTCTCGTAGCGGGCAAGCACCATGCGCCAGAAGAAGACATCGTCGTAGGCCTCAACGTAGGCCACGATCCTGCGCCTCGCCTTGCGCCCGTTGAGGCGGTTGGAGGCAGTGACGTAGTCGGAGGTGATATTGTCTTTCAGCCGTTTTGCCATATCGCAGCCTTCCCTATTATTCGTCCTCCGTTATCTCCGACACCTCCGTCACGTTGTCGAGCCAGCCGTTCATGATGACAGCGGGACTATGGGTGGTGAGGATGATCTGTACGTTGGGGTTGAGTTCGAGTATCAGGTCGATGAGCCGTTTCTGCCATTCGACGTGGAGGCTCACCTCGGGCTCGTCCATGAAGAGCACGTAGTTTTGTCCGTCCTCGATGAGCACGGTAAGCAGGATGACCAGCATTTGCTTCTCGCCGCTGGAGAGTTGATAAGGCATGAGCGTCTCGCCGATCTGTTCGAAGCGAATTTCGTTCTCCGTGCGCACGATCTTCTTGCCTGTCTCGGAGAAGAGGTCGTCGATGAGATCCTGAAACTTCCGCTTCGGTTGGCTGATGCGCTGGGCCTCCTCGGCAGCCTCGGGTGTGGCCTTCTGCAGGGCCTGGATCATGCGGTTGCCGATATTGACCTGGTAGTCGAGATACTTCCGCTGCAGTTTGTAGATCTGCCAGTCGAGTTCGGTGACGAGGGAGGCGTCGATCTTGTCCGTTATCTCCGTACTCATCAGCGGGCGGTCGAAAGAGCGGATGATGTCGAAACGTACCCAGCGTGCTTCCTCAGGCGCCACACGCAGGCGGACCCCCTTGACGGGATGGCTCGGCAACTCGCCGCCACGGGCCAGGCTCCGCACCACCTTGTTGAGGATGGTACTCTTTCCCACACCGTTGATGCCGCTCAGGATGTTGACCTGTCGGTGCAACTCCCAGCAGACGTGCTTCTTGCCGCTCCAGAGCGAGTCGATCTCTATCTCCTTGATGTATTCAGCATATTTCTGCATAACGTTCAGGTATAATTGTTTGTTGGGAAGCGCGTGCCATGAGGGCTGGCTTCTCTTGCAAAGTTAGTCATTTTTCTTCATACCAACACGCTGCGAACGGTCTTTTTTCTTCAAAAACACGTTTAAACGTTTACTATGCTATTTTTCCTCATCTTTTATCGTCTCTCTTACTTACTTTTTTCTTTAGCATCATTTGCGCAATCAGTCCTTTTTTGCTACTTTTGCAACGTCAATTTCAACCATCACCAACCAACAACACCACCAAATAGATGAAACGTATCTTCCTCCTCGCCCTGCTCGCCACCGCGCTATGGGCTCTCTCCACGTCGGTCCTGGCGCAGAGCCAAGACGGTCTGAGACAATATGTGGAGCCGCGCATCGGCACGGCCCACTGTCGCTACTTCCACTTCGCGCCCGGCGCGCTGCCCTTCGGCATGGCCAAACCCGGACCCTCCACCAACGGCCATTACGGCAACGTGGACGGCTGGCAGGCCACGGGCTACGACTATCGCGACCGATCGATCGAGAGTTTTCCCTGCACCCACGAGTTCCAGGTGGGCGGCATCAGCCTCATGGCCACCACGGGGCGCCTCATCACCGTGCCCGGAGACACCACGGAGGCGGGCATACAGAAGGGCTACCGCTCCCACTTCAGCCACGACGACGAGGTAGCGACGGCGGGCTACTACAGCGTCCTGCTGCAGGACTATGGAATCCGCGCCGAGATGACGGCCACGCAGCGCGTCGCCCTGCAGCGCTACACATTCCCCAAATCGCAGGAGAGCCACCTCATCTTCGACATCGGCCACCGTATGGGAGAGAGCGGAGCTATCAAGGATTCCGAGGTACGCATCCTCGACGACGGCACTATCGAGGGCTTCGTCGTCACCTATCCCGAATACGTCAAGGCTTACCAGCCTGGGGCGACCGTACCTATCTATTTCTCGGCCTCGACCAGCAAGCGACCGAAGCGCTGGGGCACCTTCCACGACGCCACCATCCATCGGCAGGTGAGAGAGGCGCGCGGCGAGGGCGCGGGAGCCTATCTCTCCTTCGCCACGAAGGAGGGCGAGCAGGTGACGGTGAAGGTGGGCATCTCCTACACCTCCGTGGAGAACGCACGGCAGAACCGACTGGCCGAGGCGCGGACGCTGACCTTCGACGAGGCCAGGGAAGAGTCGGCGCGCCAATGGGAAGAGATGCTGGGGCGCATCCGCGTCGAGACAGACCGCAGGGAGGACAAAGTGAAGTTCTACACGGGCCTCTACCATGCACTGCTGGGGCGCGGCGTCTGCAGCGACGTCTCCGGCGACTATCCGAAGCACGACGGCACGGTGGGCCACCTGCCGACGAAGGAGGGGCGTCCGGCCTTCAACCTCTACAACACCGACGCCATGTGGGGCGCGCAGTGGGGACTGACGCAGCTCTGGACAATGGCCTATCCCGACCACATGAGTGACTATATCAGCAGCCACCTGCAGGTCTACAAGGACTGTGGCTGGCTGGCCGACGGACTGGCCTGCAGCCGCTTCGTCTCGGGCGTGGGCACTAATCAGCTGAGCAACATGATCGTGGCGGCCTATATGGCGGGCATACGCGACTTCGACCTGCCGCTGGCCTACGAGGCCTGCCTGAAGAACGAACTGGGATGGGAGGACCGCCCGCGGGGAGCTGGCAAGGCCGACACCAAGGACTTCCTGCGCCTGGGCTACGTGCCCCACGTTCATGCCGCGGACGGAGGGCTCTACAACTTCTCGGCGTCCCACACGATGGAGTATAGCTACAGTGCCTACGCCGTGGCGCAGCTGGCCCGGGCCTTGGGCAAAGAGGCCGACTACGATCGACTGATGGGCCTGTCGCACGGCTGGGAGAACCTCTACGACTCGACGTGCAACTTCGTGCGGCCGCGCTACGACGACGGCACCTTCGTCGAAAACTTCGACCCGCTGGAGGTGTGGCGCGGATTCCAGGAGGGCAACGCGTGGCAATACACCTTCTACGTGCCCCACGACCCGCAAGCGATGATCGCCAAGGTGGGGACCGAGGTCTTCAACGCGCGCCTCGACAGCATCTTCACACTCTCGCAGCGGCGCATCTTCAGCGGAGGAACGGAGGTGGAGGCCTTTGCCGGACTGCGCACGCTCTACAACCAGGGCAACGAGCCCTCGCTCCACATCTCGTGGCTCTTCAATGAGTCGGGACGCCCGTCGAGGACGCAACACTGGGTGCGCGCCATCCTCAACGAGTTCTACGGCACGGACGGCATCCACGGCTACGGCTACGGACAGGACGAGGACCAGGGGATGCTGGGGGCCTGGTACGCCGTCTCCTCCATCGGCCTTTTCGACGTGAAGGGACTCGACGACCTCCAGCCCTCACTGGGCCTGGGCAGCACGATCTTCGACCGCGTGACCATCCAGTTGCACCCGCGCTATTACCCCGGAGGCCAGTTTGTCATCCAGGCCGTGGACAACAATCGCCAGAACGAGTACGTGCAACGCTTCTCCCTCGACGGCACGCGACTGACCACTCCACGCATCCCCTTCCAGCGCTTCGCCCAGGGCGGCACGCTCACCGTGCACATGGGCTCCACGCCCGTGGACAACTACGAGTAGCCATTGGTCAGCACGCAGAGGAAACAAACAATCCAGCGCGACCTTTAGTTATCACTAAGTGTGGTCATCAGCAACCTTCGGCAAGGTAGCGGAACACGCCACGAGACTGCAAGACAACAACATCACCGCTCGCACGCCACCCTGGAAGCCTCTCCAATCAACCAGCAAAAACGGGGCTCTCGGGGGGGGGGTAAAGCCTAGTTTGCACCCATGGCCGTGCGGCGATGCAAAAAGTGCAATAAAAAACAAAATCGGAGCATTCTTTTTCAGTTATTCCCGCAGTTTTTTCAAGAAAAACTCATAACTTTGCATCTGGCTATTCATACTCACAACGTGCCAGTATGGACTACAAGACAAGCGGAATAAAAGTCGTGCCGACCGGCAAGGGAAGGGACTGCCGTTGGCGGCTCGCGCTAAGACCCTGCAACAGTCGGCAGGGAGTGTAGCAACGCACCACAGTCCATCCTCCTCGCCATGCTGACACGGCAAGCATAGAAAAGGCTCATAACGGCAGAAAAGAAGGGGATGCCCCGTTGGAACATCAACAAAAGCACCAGTCTTCACACTGCAAAGACGATCAAAGAACAAAATATGAAAACTCGCCGCGCTCGTCATGGCCCTGGCCGCAATGGTGGCAGTCTCGCTCTTCGTGCGCAGCCACCAGGATGCAGAGGAGGCAGGGAGCAGACAGACGACCACCAGGCGACTCGCCAAGAAGACAACCAGGTCATCGACTACCATCTATGGGATAGACGATAGTCGATGACCTGGAGAAGGGAGGCCCGAAGGAAGCCTGAAGGAGAAGACCTAAGGGAGAAGGCCTAAAGGAGAAGGCCTAAAGGAGAAAGGAGGCACGAGGAGGGAAGTATGAGTGGGGAAAAGGCTTGCTCACTCCCCGTTCGTACACTCGCCCGTCTCGTAGCTCTTGGTCATGTCTTGCAGGATGGCTATCATCTTCTGCCGAAGACTTTCCGGCTTCAACACCATCAGGTTGCGTCCGTGCCATAGCAGTTCCTGCAGAAAATCGCGGGTGGGGCGCACACGGAGCGTATACTCGCGGTAGAGGCCGTCGGCCGATTGGCCCACCTTCTGCTGGCTCTCGTGCAGCGGCACCTCCTCAAGGTAGTTGTACTCGGGATAGAACACGCGCAAGCGCACGTTCTCTATCGGCTCGTCCTCCATGCGCATGATGCCAAAGCAACCATCGTAGTAGTTGTCGGGCGTGAGCATCTGCTTCAGTTTGGGCGACAGAGGACGCTTTGTGCACTCCTCATACATCAAGGAGATGCGGTCGAACGGCAGGCAGCGCACCTGATCTTTCTCGTTCACGCCGACGACGTACCAACGCTGCTTGAAGAACCTCACAAAAGCGGGCGTCAAGGCGACGGAATTCTCCACCCCGTAGGCCGTGGTGTAGTTAAACCTCAGCCGATATTGCTTGTCGATGGCTCTGAGGATGTCGTCGAGCAATTCTGAGTTGCGTGGCGCAGGGTCGAGCATCACCTTGGTGTGGTATTGCAGCATATCGCCCAGCGAGGCCAGCCGCAGGGAACTGAGCAGCCACTCCGTGACATCGTCACACTTCACGCTGTCTTTCTTCAGATAGTAGCGATAGCCGTCGCTCTTGCCGCTACACTCCACCTTGATGCCAAACATTTGCTTTATTTCGTCACGATGGCGGTGAAACGTGCGCTTCTCCAGCGACTCGCCGCGGGAGTTGGCCGCAGCCTCCAGCCATGCGGCAGCTATCTCCTCATACGTCATGCGCCGGTGGTCGAGCTGGCCTATCAGCCAGACGAAGAATCTCATTCGCTTGTCCATACCCAGTGGCCCACTATTTCAAGAAGTTTGCTATCACCCGGTGCCAGTAGTCCCACGAGTAGCCCACCGAGGGATGGTTTACCGCCATCGCCCTCACCGTCCTGCCGCTTGCCAAGGAGTAGGCGCCCGTGGCTGTGCGACAGCCGTCCACGACGATGTCCGCACCATTTGTCCAACGCTCGCCGGGCAGTTTGTCCCACAGGCGGTTGCCCCATACGATGAGGCATTCGGGCTGGTATTTTTCCATCACGTCGAAAAGGGCCTCGCCGGCCTGGCGGTATTGCGCGGCGGTGCCAGCCTCGCGCGGGCCGCCCATGGCCACTTGCAGATAATTGTAGAACACCACCGACTGCCATATCCGCTGACTCTGCGCCTGATCGGTCTCGCAGCCCACGAGCGAACGCTCAAACTTCAGCAACGTCTGCATCCACCTCTGCCGCTCCACGCCCCGGTCGAGATATTGCTCCACTACGCCGCTGGTAAACTCCATGCACTCCCGATGGCGCAGGCAGCTGCCGCAGTCGGCGCAGCCCTCGTCGCAGTAGTGGCTCTCGCCAAGCACCATGATGCGCTTGCCAAACAGTCCTCCGCCAGCGTATGACGCTCCGACGAAAGGACGAAAGAATACTCCGTCTTTCATATATTATTGCTTTTCTGTTTTGTTTCGATACTCATCCTGGGCCTTCCAAATCTCCTTGTACACCCATTTCTGCCACCACGACCAGGCAGGACGGGTGTGCCAGCTGCCACAGGCCGGACATTTCAGCGGCGCTGACAGGGCCGTGCATTGGTATTCGAAGTCCATGCCCACAAACTTGTGTCCGCATTCGTTGCAGACAAATTTACTCCATCCTCTTAACATAGCTTTTTCGTTTTAGACCAATTGGCAAGACAAAGGTATGGAGAAGTTTTTATCCCTGCAAGTCCATGATGGTTCACTGATGAAATCCTCACGCCGCCAGTCTCAGCCTTAGTCTGCCACAGTCGGTTTTTTGTTTACGTCGGCAAAGTTACTTATCAGCCATGCCAAAACGTGTCGCAGCTGAAAAGAAAAGTAAAAAAAAGCGGGAAAAAGATGCTGCGTCGCTTACGGGATTTGCGATGCAGCATCTGAATAGTGGTTAAAACTATGAGAACCAGGTGGCCACCATGAGGGCCAGTTTCACGACAAGGCAAAGCAATGCGCATACAATGGCGATGAGCACAGCCGTGGCCAAAGCTTTCTTTCTCACTTTGCTGATGATCTCCTTGTCGTCTTCTATATAACCCGTGATCAATCTCAGGTTGCTCAAATACGACCGCTTGAATATGTCCAGCACGTTGCCAACAAAGGGTATGGCTCCTATCAGGACATCCAGCAGCACGTTGTATATCACTGCCAGTGTCAGCGGTATGGACCTCACCACACACAGACTGTAGTAGATGAACGGCATGGCCAAGGAGCTCGAAAGCACGTCTCCGACACCTCCCGGAATGAGTCCGATGAGCGGATCGAGATAATATTGGTCCATATACTTGGCCGTCTTCACCATGATCCGGTAAGACGAGCGGTTCATCATCTTCTCGCGCTTGGCCTCTTTCTTTGCGACGCGCTCCTGCTCTTTGGCAAGGGCTGCCTCGCGGCGGAAGTCTTCTCGCTCAAAATTCAGCCCCAAGTCGCTCTGGGCTCGTTGTCTTCTTGAACTCTCCATAGTCTCTTACAATTCTATTTGCTTGTTTCCGTTCATAAAATCATTGAAGTCTTCCATGCTCAGTGTGTATCCACTGATGTCTGAGAGCATCTCCATCGCCTGCTTGCGCTCCTGCTCGTTGTCGGCCAAGTTGATGCGAGTGAAGACCTGGCGCAGGTAGGCGCTCTTGTCGTCGATCCGGTCCAGATAGCCCTTGAACGTTTCCTTGTAGTGGTCGAGCTGCTCGTCGTAGGCTGCTGCCGCGATTCTTCCGTTGAGTTGCTGCAACTTGAGTTGCGCCACGCTGTCCAGCAAGGCCACGCCGCGCTGCAGCACCTCCTCGGCCTTTGCCTCCACGATGCCCAGTTCCTCGTCGGTATAGGTCGGCGGCTGAGCCTCTTGCCGAGATGTTGGCCCATACAGTCTGTTGTCGATGTCGCCAGCCACCTGCTCCACCCCGTCGAGCAAGCGGACGGCCATGCGGCGGTCGGCATGCAGATGGTCGGCCAGGAGATTGGTAAACTCCGACAAGTTTTGCTCTACGTCTGCCGGCAACTTGGCAGTCTCCTTGAAGTCGGCAATGTCCACGCTGCGCAGCAACTTCTCGTCCAGCCTGCTCTCGGCAATCTCTCGGCCCAGCTTCAGCATCGCCACCACGTCGCGGAGATGCTTCAGCATCTTGAGTTTCAGCTCGTCAGAGCAGACGACCTTGCTTCTTATCTCGCGCGACACGGCGTCCAGGCGGGCCGCCAGGCGGACGTGTTCGCTCTTCGTGGCCTTTGCCGCCTCCTGGTGCGAGAGGAGCTCCTCCTGGTCGAGTTTCAGATCCACCTGCATATTGTCAAACTCCCTGATCAGCGGGGTGCAGACGGCGTCCCACTCCGAATAGTTGCGATAGTAGTTGCGGCGGGCCGTGCCCAGCGTCAGCCAGTTGAGCAGGAAGAAGGGCTTCGAGGGCTTGCGCCGTTTGGCGTCCTGATAGCTGGGGCGCTTCGCCTCCAGCGTGGTGGTGAGCTCGCCGACCAGCGACTGATACACGTCGATGTTCTGCAGATGGTCGTTCATCTCCATCTCGGCAGACTTCATCTGGCGGAGCAGTTCCCTGCGCTCCTCTTCGAGCGGGCGCACGCTGGCCTCGCCATACAGGGCGTCCGTCATCGAGCGGAAGTCGGAGTCCATCAACTGCGAGGCAAAGCGCAGATAGACGTTCGACTTCGGTATGACGACGTCGTTGAGCGTCTTGTAGATCACGGTCAGACGCCCCATGTCGGCCTTGATGCGTGTGGCGTCATGCTTCACGCTGGTCTGCAACTGCTGCAGGTCGCCGCGCAGCCGGTTGGCCTTCTCGCTGGAGGCCATATAGTGGTCGAGCATCCCCAGTCCCGCCATGGCGAGTCCGAGCGTCTTGCTGCTGCCCGCGGCCGATCTGTAGGCACTCATGGACCCTTGCAGCGAGGTGCGAAAACTGTCTGCTATCTCGGCGATCAGCACGCCACACTTGTCTTGTATTTTGCTATACTCCAACTCTATTTGCCGCAGCATTTGGTCCACGTCGAGAAATTCCACTTGGTTGAAATCGAAGAGTTCGGGCGACACCATCTTGATGGAGTCTCCGTAGAGGTCTATGAGCCGGAGCGCATACTCGCGGTAGGTAGCCTCGATGTCGCTGCGCAGCGAGGTGAAGTCGCTGATATTGCCGCGCACGCTGTCGCCGGCATAGCGGTAGGCCTCCACCAGTTTCGCATATCTGTCAAACATCACCGAGGCCTTGCCTCTCACCTCTTTCACGCCGCTCGTCCCTGTCAGCCAGTCCGCCGCCTTCGGCGAGCCCTTGGCCAAGGCGGCGCCCAGGTTGAGGGCTATCATGCCCTGCAGCTTGTCCAAGGAGTTTTCCGTCGCCTGCAGTTCGTTCTCGGCTATAGCCAATGCGTCGCCCATGTCTCCCTGCTCAAGACAATGGTTCAACTTGTAGTCGGCCACGATCGTCGTGCGCGCATTGTTCGTCACGAAAGCGATGCTGATATTGCTGTCGTTTCCGTAGAAGCAATACGCGTCATAGACGAGGCTCCCCACCTCGTAAGAGTCGCCCGCGACGCCATACTTCTTTAGTTCATAGGCCAGGTCGGCCCGCAGAAACGTCTTGCCGTCGCTGCACAATTCGTCGGCAATCGACTTGATGGCTTTGTAAATATCTCGATTTTCCATATCAATACTATCGTTTGGATGTGTATAGGGTGAGTCAAAGATACAGACAAATTCCGCCCCCTGCAAGTCCATGATGGTTCACGGCCTGCAGGCGCTTGCTGTCTCTATCCCTTTCTCCTATATCCATGCTGAGATTCTTGTTTACGTCGGCAAAGTTACACACCAACTGTGCCAAAGAGTGTCACCACTGGAAAGAAAAGTAAAAAGAGGCTGAAACAAAACCAGCATCAGACCACGTTATTTGTCGGAATTGAGCATTTTGCAGCAGATTATTTGTCGGAATTGAGCAAAATTCCTGCGAATTATTTGTCGGAATTGAGCAATTATCTTATCTTTGCACCTGATTTTTAATCACTTCTCGCCATGCAAGAATATATACAAAGAAATATAGACGTAGAACTCTTGGAGTGGAAGGACAATCCGATGAGAAAACCACTCTTGCTTAGAGGTGCCCGACAAGTAGGCAAGTCCTCTGCAGTAAGACATTTTGGAAAAGAATTCCAGTTTTTTGCTGAGGTAAACTTTGAACGTCACAAAACTGTCAAAACATTCTTCCAAGGAGATATTGACATACGCTTGATTGTCCAAAAGATTGCAATATATATCAACGTTCCAATAGAAGAAGGCAAAACGCTTCTGTTTCTTGACGAGATACAAGAATGTCCAGAAGCAATAATGGCATTGCGCTTCTTCAAAGAAGACTATCCAGGGCTACATGTCATTGCAGCTGGATCTTTACTGGAGTTCACGCTTCAAGAGCTACCTACATTTGGTGTAGGGCGCATACATACTTTGTTCATGTATCCGATGACATTTGATGAGTTTTTGAATGCGAACAATGAAAACGGATTGATAAGCATGAAAAAGCAAGCTGACAGCCAGCATCCCTTGGATGCAGCTTTTCACGAAAAACTAATAGAATATTTTCGCATATACCTTTTGGTAGGTGGAATGCCCGAGGCTGTGCTGGCATGGATAAAGACACACAACTTCAACCAATGTAGTCATATACAAGAAGATATTATCTTGACATACGAGGACGACTTTAGCAAATACAAGAAAAGAGTCTCTCCTGACCTGCTAAGGACAACGCTGCACGGCATCTGCCATCAGCCAGGAGAAAAAATCACATTCAAGCAGATTTCCGCGGACTACAGAAGTTCACAAATCAGAGAAGCAGTCCGACTTCTGACACTTGCCGGCCTCGTCATTCCCGTCATCGCCACCTCGGGGAATGGCATTCCACTTGATGCAGAAGCGAACGAGAAAAACATGAAGATTCTGTTGCTTGACTCTGGACTTCTTCTTTCTGTTTTGCAACTTGAAGGAAATCTTGCGCAGCACCTTGTGGAGCTAATCATGACTGGCAGTCCACAAGATCTTGTCAACAAGGGGGGCTTGGTTGAGATGGTGGCAGGCCTTGAACTCTTGCGCAACAAACCATGTGTGCAGCGACAAAAGATGTTCTATTGGGAGAAAAGTGGGAATAGTATAGCCGAGATAGACTATCTTGACACATTTCATCTCAAAGTCACACCTATAGAAATAAAATCAGGCACACAGGGTGGCATGAAGAGCCTATGGCAATTCATGAGAGAGAAACGCCTTACAGAAGCTATCCGTTGTTCATTTGAAAATTTCGGAGAATTCACCTACACCGACCCGCAAGCAGACAATGCCGAGCGCCATATAACCATCATTCCGCTATACGCATTGGAAAATCTGCGGGAAATGAAGTAGCAAATGGATAGTAGTCTCCGTCCTCCTCATGCTTCACTTGTGTGAGCTTTACAAAGGCATCATTGGATTTCAATATACCTAACGATGCTGAGTTGAATATATCTCTCAATCCAAGTTTGCTTCTTTGACAAGACCTTGCCAAACAATCCCTATAAAATGTAGAAAAGAAAAGTATGCTGAGTACCTATCCAGTAGAACGCAAGTGACACTATAGTCCAAGCACACTAACACTCCAGTACCAGGCAAGTGAAACTCCAGTACCAGGCAGGAGGTACAAAAAGTGGTACCGAGAATAGATATCGACTGATACGCTTACGCCAAGAAATCCAAACGTCCTATTATCTCGCCATCGTTACTTCTTTGAGTAATCTCTCCGATAATTCTTCAAAGGTGGTTCCTTCTGGCATTTTTCCACCTGCCAATTCATTAGCTACTTTTGACATGCATACTGCGCCGACTGCAGCTATGGTCGACAGATGCAGCTTATTGGCAATGTAAGTTGTCAGCCTTGACAGCAATTTCTCTATTTCAAGTTTATCTGTAATCATAGGTCTAGTATTAATTGTTTAATTCCTTTTTCTGTACAAAAGCAGTATTGAATGTACTCTGGGCCGGGATATTTCAGTAGTTTTGCCAACTTGACGAGATTTGCACTATTGCCGTATGCATTGCCATAACTCCTACGATACTCCTGTAAAATGGCATCTACACGTGAGTCTGCAACAGGACCGATGACAATGTCATAGTTATGCTTGTAGGTATGAAGAGGGTCCTTTTCCCTGTTTTTAGTACAAAGAGAGCCCATTCCGCAGTCCTACCATCAAAAATCTTTATTCTAACATCGCTGGGGCATCTTGATGGGTTGAAGATGAACGGTGACACTTCCGGACTCCCATCGCCCATAATGGCAGTCGTTCTTTGAGCCATGGCGACTGCACGCGCATAATCCTTAGTCAGATAGAAGCCACGACCAAAGTCTTTGAAGTTCTTGCTCTTCGACAAGTCTATTTTGGTTATCAACTGGTTACTGCCGTGATAGAGTATCATAGACGACCACCATTATTTGCACATACACGTGACACATCATTGACAATCTCATGATTGCTGAGGGTCTTCTCAATGTCTTGGTATTGACGCAGGAAGTCCATCCCCTTGAAAGTCACTATGTAGCTGTAAGCCTGAGTAAGAGGGATCTTCTTCTCATCGGCAAAGTTGTTGATAACAGACACTACAAATTCGCTTTCCTCTTGGTTAAAACCAACTTTGTCAACAACATGAATCTGCAATGCCGACCCCAACTTGCCGAGTATGAAAGATGCCACTTCTGGCGTTATCGGCGCGCCATGCTCTATTTTTGACACGCGAGACTCCTTCAGGCCAATGAGCTTACCAAGCTGGGCTTGCGTAAATCCCTTCTTTTTTCGCTCTTCGCGTATTATCATTCCCAAACTCTTGTTCTCCATATCAATCAGCTTTTGTTGTATAGCACAAAGACAATGCAAACGAGCGCAATGAGAACTTGTTCACAAATTGCCGAGTGCAGCTTATCTTATGCAAAGATAATGCAAACGAGCGCAATGTAAGCTTGCTTACAAATTGCCGAGTGCAGCTTATCTTCTGCAAAGATAAGCAAAACTTTCCACATATGGAAAGTTTGAGATAAGAAACCGTGCTTAAAAAGGTTAAATTTTAGGCAGACATGATGGCATTACGGCATGATGGAGCATTCGCTTACGCCTATTCCACAATCCTTAACGGCATGATGACATGATGACATTACGGCATGATGACATGATGGAGCGTTAGCCTTTGCCGCAGCAGGCAGGCCACACGTGCCTCTCATACAACGATCGCTGCGCGGCCGCATTGGGAAAGCAGCGGAAGAAGAAATGAAAAGATGATGATCGGCGGGCAGGCAATCAGCATGAGCCCGCCACTGGGCGTCAGCAGCAAAAATGGCGGAGGACTTCTGCCCCCCGCCACACCAATGTTTCGCTATCAGCGCCTGGCAGCTACAGCAAAGCGATTTCCGCCTCGATGCTCTCCGGAGCAAAGCGGATAGCCCTCAGCGCCACCTTTTCAAACACCTTCTGCAGTTTGTCGAGATCACCAAGGCGCAGTTTCACGATGTTGCCAGGCCGCTGTTCCACCCATCCAGCCTTCTCCGGCACGAGCCGCTTGGCATAGGAGATGGCAGGCGACACAAGCAGGTCGATACCCATCTTGCCGTCATACGACAAGTACAGGTCGGTGCCCTCTATCTTCTCCACCCCGACGTTTATGCTCACAGACTTTGTAAAGCCAAACACCTTGATGGGCAAAGAGACAGACACGGTTTTCCCATCCACATAGCCTACATTGACCGTCTTGTGAAAGTGGCTGGCTACATATTTTGGAGCATCCCCATTCATATTGCGTTTGTATCAAGACAAACTATTTTTCGAAACAATGCTTCGTTTTCAAACCGATTTTCGCAATTATTGGTTACCATTTTAAAGGTCATTCACATATTATCTCATTTTAATATCCCAATGATTTGCATTTAACCAACAACTACTAGGAGGCAAATAGACACCTTGTGCAGCTAACTGACGAACAATGCTCTCCTTATTCTTTTGATTACCAAATAGACTACCAGGGACGGTGTTGGGTATAGTTATAAGAATATTGAATGTATCACCCCGATGCACCCAATTGCCTTGTCCCAAAGCCATTTCATGTCTTGATCTTATTTCAAATTGTGGCATAAATGTTATTTCTGTGAAATTAAACTTTTCAATGCTTTATCTGGTTCTTTTATTATCCAATCAATTGTTAACAATGCTGCAGGATAAGTCATCGAACGCTCTTTCATCAGACATGTAATAGAATAATTGTTAGTTTTAAAATCTCTGATAATACCATCGTCAATCCATTCTTGAAGGTATTTATCCAACGGACTTTTTAGTTCCAATAAATCATTTGCAACCAGATTTGCCGACTTTTCATCATACCCTCTTTGCTTGAGTGTTTCAACAATTTTTACTTTGTCCATTATACCATTTGTTTTTCATTAAACTTGTTAATAACATCAGCAGCGAAATTTCTGGCATCTATCTCAATGGATTGTTGCTCATAGAGACGCTGGCCAAGAAGAGAACTTGTATCTCCCCAATAATCCCATTTGCCGCCCTCCATAGTTTCAGCCCAGCTTTCCACTTCGCTATGTCGTGAATGTACTTCATTTACATTGACGTTATAGTCTTGATAAGCATGTCTTCCTTCATGGATGAGAGTATCAAGCAACTCCGTATAATAAATATAGTCATTCCCAGAAGACTCAATCATGTGCTCATTCAGTTCTATTCCTTTTGTTTCAGGGTTGTAGCCTCCTAGAACACCTTCAGCCATTGGGCTTGCACTTATGTGACAAGGTGGGCGTTTTTCTATGTCTGCAATTTGTTTTTCCAAAGAGTTAAGCACTTCTATTCTCTCATCTATTTCCAAATTTCCCCATTCCTCGAAATTTAAGTGCTCGCAATCAGAAAGTACATCTGAAACGCTTTCAATCTGTTCCATGTCGGTTGGTGCTTCTATCTTATTATAATCATTATCAGACATCTTTACATTCTCGGGCTCTGTAACTTTGGACAGGAACACTTCTTCTTTCGAATTGTCGAAACTTAAGGACGTGGGTTGTTCGTTGCCTATTTCACAATAACAGTCAATGGAACTTGGGCGTTTGGAGTTTCCTTCATAATGGAATGTATGTTCTACGAAAGATATTTCTCCTTTGCTTGTAGCTGTTACCAGTTTTCTTTCTGAATCAGCCCATCCAGAGCCTTCACCATGATTAATATCGCCACGCATGGGTGTTTGGTTTATAGCCTCATTGGGACCACCCAAACACTTGGGGACAATATGTGAGCTTTCGTCATTTTCAAGTCCCTCTTTTCCGTTTCTAATCATGGCTTGATTGCAAGCGGACCTTTCAAGTTTAGCGTCATAATCAGAAGTGTAAACCGTACTTTCTTTAATAACCCTTCCTTTACTGTCTGTCTCATATATAGATCTGCTATCTATAACGTATGCTGTATCAGGTATTAATTCCGTCGTATTGATGAATTCATTCAGATTATCGTCTCTTTCAAGGCTGCTACCAGACCTTGCGTAAACGATGCCCTCTGAATAAACCATTCGTGAATTAGAATATGCATTGTGTTGACTGTAGGCTACATAGTCTCCGTTTTCTAAACGTGCATACTCCATGGTATTCATGATACCCTCTGGATGGTTGTTTCCAAGCCGTGCATCCATCCGTTGCACTTGTTCGTACAATTCAGGATATTCTGATTTCAGTTTTTCAAGACTTAGTGGAACAGCATTCTCCAAATTGTCAAGTTGTTCCATTTTTTCTTGGAACACCTGTTTTCTGAACTCACCTTGTATCTCTACATTGAACGTATCCTTGATTACTTTGTCTTGTTCCAACATTCCGTCAGCGCCAATTTCTTCCAACCTATCCCTTACATCGTGGATAGTTTGGTCTTGTTGCTTGCCACTCATCTCTTCCCATTCCTCAGAAGAGACATTAAACTCGCTCAAGTATTCCTGTTGGGATTTCGACAAATTGAAATTGTCAAAAGAGCCTTCCAAAGAATGCTCTTTTCCGATTTCGTCTAAAACATCTAATCCATCCATATTTATTTCATTTTATTTACTTGTACCCAATATTTATCTGTCGTCAACGAAGTGGAAACAAGACACTGTCCCACCAACAATTTAGGTATTATCATACGTTGTTCCTTTGTTATTCCCATACTCTCAGCAACCGCCTTACAATCGTCTTCAGCAACAAGGCGATGGGTTATCTTGGTGTTAGTGTTCTTGATCGCATCTGGTATCAACCGGGTAGGTACCTGATCAACCAAGAACATTCCTTCACCATATGCTCTAATTTCAGAAAGCATATTTGAGAACATCATAGCCGACTTATATTGTGGCATATCAGGATTATCACATTTCATCATTACTCGATGAGCCTCTTCTATAACGGTAAGGTGCTTACACTCGTTGTTGTTGAAATCGACGAGTCCAACCTCAGCCAAAGCCTGTCGGTATTCATAAAGCTGCTGTAGAATGACAGCCATAAAGAAAGCCTTATCTGTGTCATCGCCAACATACGAAAGATTGATGACAACAGGGCGTTCATATAGTTCTTTGCACGATGTCGATTTAGTACAATTTAGTGTTTCACCTCGCCACCCACGCTTCAGAGAATTGATACGAGTGTTTAGACAAGCCTTCATGTTGCTTGCTATACGCTCCTCGTAATGGCAATTGTCTATCACCTTATCTACACATACACTCATGCTGTTGAGAGTAGGTGCCTTGGTCTGACCGAATTTCGGATTATCACCGAGCCAATCCGTCGTCTTTTGCTGATAGATGGTATATATCAAATCTTCCATAAGCACAGGCAAAATATCATACATCGGAAACGCAGCGGCAAACGTTGATTTCAATCTATCAATGTGCGAAAGTACATTAGGGTCTTGATCGGCATTAAGCCATATTGGTTCAAATGGGTTGATACGGAGTGGGCTTGGCGTAAAAGAGCCGCGATACTTCTTACATCCTGGTATGTATATGTCTATAGGTGCATTCTTGTGGCTTTTGTTGTATTCTAAGGCCCAATCTACATATTCGGTTTTTGCGGGTTCGATAATCAAGAATGGAATTCTGTTTTTCACTCCATTCAGAATAGCTTGAACTGTATTCGTTTTACCCGTTCCGTTGATTCCAGATAACAGAGTATGCTTTGCGAGGACTTTCAAAGGAAGTTCATATTCCATTTCTGTCATAGACCCACCATATAAGAGCTTGCCAAAAGCAATACTTGTAGCATTGCTTTCCGTTTTGTTCAAACTGAATTCTGGAGAACTGTCCACTACGCTTATTCCTGGTACCGTGCGTAATGGGAAGTTGATGAGATATGACAATTCCTTCGTGGTCAATACAGTTTTTAGTTCTTTATAGTTCTTCCCCATAGGATGTTCAAAACGTTGGTTTTGTTGATTATCGATCATCAATATGGGAGAACACAGACGAGCGATGCTATTTTCCCGTATGTCGTCCACGGAAATAGATATGTCATGAATGCGAATCGGTTCGAATATGGATTCTTGTCCGCTGAGAATAGAGCGCAACTGCATGGCCCCACCCTGTATGTCCGTTTTTTTATTAGCCATCAGATAGACGCCAACTTTCCACAGACCAATAGCTTTGCCACTTTCGAATCTCTTTGAGTGATAAAACAAGTGCTCTGATACCGCTTCAATATGCTTGTTTACTATGTTAACTCGCTCTAAATTGGACTTTGATTGAAAATCAAGAAGTTGGGCGTTTGCCTATATTATATAGGTAA
>OCHM01000350.1_pt1 | contig 33102 bp, 31 predicted proteins | sample 1538901 | NCBI WGS metagenome assembly OCHM01 (sample SAMN04571734, study PRJEB22368) | human gut metagenome | biome: human gut; material: stool | host: Homo sapiens | place: Luxembourg | collected 2012-11-08 | reverse complement strand
ATCTAAAGAGTCTAAATTATAATGTGCCATTCTAATTACAGTTTATATTGTTGTGCAAAGATAGTGCTAATAAATTTATTCTGCAACATTTTTACATTAAAAACTCACTAATTGTAAGTTTTAAGTAATTGTTACCAACGTTCCGTTAATCATTTCTTCTGCTCTGCCGAGTAGCTCATGCGTCGCACATCAGCCTTGCGCAACGCCAACTTCACCTCACTAATTAGTGCCATCGGCGTACTGCGGTCAGCCTTTACGGATACTATCTGTTGCTCCTGATCCTCATCCGACATTGCCTTGCGTTCGGCACTTACATATGTCGTCACTTCATCGGGCGTAGCATACTTATCGTTGAGCTGAATAGTCACCCCCTTGTACGACGGAATTCCCCCTGTCGTAGTCTCCGACGGCGTGCCTATATACACATACGATACGGCACTCTTCTTCGTGAGGCGCGTCAGCTCTGTGCCCTGCGGTACACGGAAGCGCACCTTCAGCGTCACCTGTCGCATGTGCGTTACGACCATGAAGAAGAACAGCACGGTGAAGATAAGGTCGGGCAGCGACGACGTGTTCAGCGTCGGCACGCTGCGGTCAATGCGTTGGCGTATCATTCTGCGGTTCCTCCTTTCTTCGTATCGGCTTGCGATGTGGGCTCAGCAGTATTGTAAGTTTCTGATAAATGTTGCGGATATATATCGCGCACCTTCTTGCGTTCTTCCTCGGTGCAGCTGGCATAGTCGCGGTGGAAGCGGCGCTTAGCCTCAGCATTGCGCACCTCAGCATAAGCCGCCACTATTTCGTTCTCAAGATTAAAATAAGTGTTATAGTCGGAAGCAGGGTCAGCATCCACAATTATCAGATGCTGTGCTCCACGCAAGCGCACGAAGTCGGCTATACGCCTACGTACATCAGTAGCAGCGATTGGCTCATCGTTGAGCATCACTTTGTTTTGCGCCGTGATGCGAAATGCGAGCGTGTTCTCCTTCGCCACATCCTTCGTCCTGTCCGTCTGCTCTTCCTTGTCGAGCGGTGGCAGTTGGCGCACAAGTCCGCGGTCCACATCCATCGACGAGGTGACGAGGAAGAATGTGAGCAGCATGAAAGAAATGTCGGCTGTGGATGTCGTGTTAAGCGACGGTACCGAGTGTTTTCTGCGTTTTATCAGCATCTTGTGATAATGTTTTATAAGCCGAACTAAGCCTTTTTAAGCCTCTTTAAGCCGTGGGTATAACAGGTGGCGTTTAAGCCGAACTAAGCCTCCTTAAGCCTTTCTAAGCCTCTTGGAAGGTGGTATTTAAGCCTTTCTAAGCCTCTTTATGCCTTCTAAGTCCTCCCCGACGGGGAGGGTTGGGAGGGGCTCTTTTACCCTTTTACTTTTACCTAATGTAGCGTGTGGCTCCAAACACAACTGCGCCCACAGCCACAACGATGAGCAGCAGCGATGTGCCGATGAACATGCCGGCAGTGCGCAACCAGAAGGTGTCGGTAAAGCGTTCGCCGTTCACCAGGAGCGCATCGGTGCTTGAGAAAGCGTAGGTAAGCACAAGCAGCAACGCCGTACCGATGATGACCGCCACAGAGATGCGTCGCGCCGGCACATTGTTCACCACTACATTCTCGCCCTTATTCTTGCGCATACCATTGACAGCACCGAAGACAGCTAAGCCGAACGTGGAGAACGTCAGCACAATCATGAACCATATCAGCGCATCAGTAAGCAGTGGCGCGCTATAGTCGGGATTATCGTCGTACGGCATGTCGTAGCCGATAATCCAGAACAGTGCGAACAGTAGCACTATCACACCTATTAATATATAGAATATGAGGCTTGACAGCTGCATAGCCGTCAAGTGGCGCAAGTTTATATTTACTTTCATTGTTGTTTGTTGTTTATACTTAATAGGCCAAACTAAGCCTTACTAAGGGAGCGTTTAAGCAGAACTAAGCCTTACTATAATTTGCTGAGAAATCTCAACACATCACCATCTCAACTTCTCAACACATCACCATCTCACCATCTCAACATCCTTTCTTATACTTGAGCAATGCGTCGAGCAGCGTTATCGCGCTCTCCTCCATCTGCGCTGTGAGGTGGTCTACCTTAGAGAGCACATAGTTGTAGAAGAGCTGCAGGATGAGTGCTACGATTATACCGAAGATAGTGGTGATGAGCGCCACCTTCATACCCGCAGCCACGATTGTAGGGTTGATGTCGCCCGCAATCTGGATCTGCTCGAACGCCATCACCATACCAATCACCGTGCCTAAGAAGCCGAGCGATGGTGCCATAGCGATGAAGAGCGTAATCCACGAGCAGCCCTTCTCCAGGTTAGCCGCCTGCACAGTGCCGTAGGCAGCCACCGAGCGTTCGATGTCCTCAATAGACGTGTCGACACGCAGCAGGCCCTGGTAACAGATAGATGCCACTGGTCCGCGCGTATTGCGGCACTGCGTCTTGGCACCCTCAATGTCGCCAGCCTCAATCTTAGCATCAATCTCGCGCATGAACTTCTTGGCATTTATCTCCGACAGACTGAGGTAGATAATGCGTTCTATGCAGAACGCCAAACCAAGCACAAGAGCCAAGGCAACGAGCGACATGAACGACGCATTACCCTCAATGAACTTGTTCTTCAGCACATTTTTCAAGCCTCCACCCGAGTTCTCCACGCCCTCAGCAATCTCCACTGGCACAACGGCAGCCGAATCGGCAGCCACCTGAGCAGTAGGCACAGCAGCCTCAGCCACCACCTGAGCAGTATCAATAGGCGCAGCATATGCTGCAGCACTCAACATAGTGAACAACATCAATGCAGTGATGCACAACGCGGTAAGGGGATGGCATCTAACAAATATTCTCATAGTTCTTGTAATTTTACTTATCAACTGCAAGCAAAACCTCACTTACAGCATTAATATCGGTGCAAAAGTAGTTATTATTTTTCGATTGGCGCAGTATTTAGCATATTTTATGTAACTTTGCAGAAAATAGCACTTGCATATTTTGCAGGAGATAAGAATAGAAAACAATATAAAAACATGACAATAAGAAATCTGTCTTTAGCCCTCATAACGCTGATGGGCATCGCGCTGCCTGCCAATGCGCAGTACGCCTGGCAGGAGTACGATGAGCGTGTGCCGTCGAAGCAGCGACTGGACAACAACATAGGCTACAAGGTGGAGATGCAATCTTCGTTCTCTAAAGACAAGACTCCGCTCTGGCTCAACGCCAACAAGCACGGCCTAAGCTCGCTCGACGAGTTCAACGGCTACGTGCGTGGCGCCGTGATACGCCCTCTCTCCACCGACTCGGCTCGCCGCTGGGCGATAGGCTACGGTGTGGACGTGGCAGTGCCCGTGAACTACACGTCGAACGTCGTAGTGCAGCAGGCTTTCGCCGAGGCACGATGGCTGCACGGCGTGCTCTCCGTAGGTGCCAAGGAGTACCCAATGGAGCTAAAGAGCCAGACGCTGAGCAGCGGTTCGCAAACATTCGGCATCAACGCCCGACCAGTGCCGCAGGTGCGTATCGCCCTACCCGAATACTGGACCATCCCCTGGACAAAGCGCTGGCTACACCTTAAGGGACACATCGCCTACGGCATGATGACCGACGACGGTTGGCAGCACGACTTCACGAACAAGCGACAGAAATACGCCGACCACGTGCTCTACCACTCCAAGGCTGGTTACCTAAAGATTGGCAACGAGGACTCGTTCTTCCCGCTCAGCCTCGAACTGGGACTGGAGATGGCATGCGAGTTCGGTGGCAAGCCCTATCGCCTCGACGGCCACGGCAACATGAAGCGTATACCTACCAGCACGGGCGTAAAGGACTTCTGGAACGCCTTCATACCGGGCGGCAGCGACGCTACAGACGGAGTCTACACCAACCGCGCCGGCAACCAGTTGGGCAGTTGGGTGGCGCGTCTGAACTTTGACACCGATCTGTGGCGCTTCTCGGTATACGCCGACCACTTCTTCGAAGACCACAGCCAGATGTTCCTGCTCGACTACAACGGCTACGGCGAGGGCGAGCAGTGGAACACATGGCAGAAGCGCCGCTACTTCATGTACAGTCTGAAGGACATGATGCTCGGTGCCGAGTTCGACATGAAGTACGGCACATGGCTGCGCAGCCTCGTCTTCGAGTATATATACACGAAGTATCAGAGCGGACCTTACAACCACGACCACACGCAGAACATCGGCGACCACATAGCAGGTCTCGACGACTACTACAACCACAGCATCTACACCGGCTGGCAACATTGGGGACAGGTGATAGGCAACCCACTCTACCGCTCGCCGATATACAACAACGACGGCACCATAGAGGTGCGTAACAACCGCTTCTATGCCGTACACCTCGGCGTGGAAGGCTCGCCTACGGAACGCCTCGACTACCGCGTGCTCACCACATATCAGAAAGGTTGGGGCACATACGGAAATCCATTCACTAAGGCGTACAAAGACTTCAGCTTCCTCGTCGAAGCGAAGTACAAGTTCAACCACAACTGGACAGTGCGCGGCAGCTACGCCATGGACTTCGGCAGCGAGAAGATGTACGGACACAATGCAGGATTCCAGCTCACTGTGACAAAGAGCGGACTGCTCACGAAAAAGAAGTAGAGCAACCCCATCACCATCTCAACATCACAACACCACAACACCCCACCATCACCCCATCACCATCTCAACATCTCAACACCACAACACCACAACACCACAACACCACAATATCACACAAATGATAGCAAAACGATTATTCAACACGATATTGGCTGCGTTCGTCATCGTCACCCTCGCCTCCTGCGAGATAGAGACCAGCGACAACGGCGATTTCGACGGCTTCTGGCACTTAGAACGCGTAGACACACTGGCTACGGGCGGCACAACCGACCTCTCGAAGAAGCGCGTGTTCTGGGGCGTGCAGTACAAGCTCATCAGCGTGTACGACATTGACAAAGAAGGCACCTTCGGTTACTATCTACGCTTCAAACAAACGAGCGACCAAATTGTGACACACACACCATACAAGAACAACTGGCACCAGGACGTTGAAAATGGTGGCGACCACCCAATCGACGACCCTACACAGCTGGCTCCGTACGGCATAAACAACCTTGAGGAGGAATTTGTAAAGGAGAAACTCGACGGCGGACAGATGATACTGCGCTCTAAGACGCTGCGCTTGAAGTTCAAGCGATTCTAAACACTACACAGAGGTAAACCCAGAACTACACATAACGAATAAAGCCATAGATTTAGAGACCCTAAACCTATGGCTTTATTCATTTATACCTATTAATACGCGATTGAACATCGCTATCTGTTTCATTTTTTTGCTCACACTATCCGACCGTTCGCATCCGCCGTCCGATCAGATTCCGTACGCCACCCGATTGGATTCCGTCCGCCACCCGATTGGATTCCGTTCGCCGTCCGATCAGGTTCCGTTCGCAGAACGACCATTAACCGCGTACAGCTTCGGCACGCTTTATGAAGCTGTTGACGACAATATTAAACAGAACGAACGCCAAAACATCTACCACAACTATATAAGTGATAGGTATGAAACGATAGAGTACAACGTTAAGTACGACAAAAACAATCTGCAAGCCGAGAATAGTAATAAGCGCACAATGCTGCGAGAGTCCACTGCGCAGAAGCTTATGATGGAGATGGCGCTTATCGGCCTTAAAGATGGGCTGTCCGTCGCACAGACGCGAAATGATGACACGCACCACATCGAAACATGGCACGATGAGCAACGTGTAGGACAGAAGCAGACTATCGCTGCGGAACGGCATCACATTAGGGTTGTTCATAACAAACTTAACGAGCAGGAACGCAAGCATGAAACCCAACGTGAGACTGCCCGAATCGCCCATAAAAATCTTGTATTTATGATTCTTTCCACCGTAGATATTGTAATATAGGAACGAAACGACTACACCGATAAGACCGGCTATAAGCACGCTGTAGACGAACATACCCTCGCGCTGGAAGCAATAGAGGAAGCCTGCAAGCGCAAGCACAGCGAGTCCGCCAGCGAGTCCGTCAATGCCATCGATCAGGTTTATGGCGTTGTCTATGAACACGATAACGAACACCGTAAGTGGCGCACCTACATAGAACGGTATCGCCTCAATGCCCATAAAACCGTAGAGGTTGTTTATGTACAGCCCCGAGAACGGCATGAGACTTGCCGCCAATATCTGTACGACGAATTTGATGCGCGGCGATACACCCACAATATCGTCGATAAGACCAATGGTGTATACTAATATTATACTGACAAGAAACATGAACGACCAAAGGCTTATAGTGAGAGTCTCATCATTGTTGAAACGATAGACGGCAACCGACAACAAAGCAGCCACAATCATACACGGCATGAAGCACGTGCCTCCCATACGTGGAATATTCGTGGTGTGGACCTTGCGCAGGTTAGGCATATCGTAAAGTTCCTTCTTCTTGCAGAAACTTGTTATCTGCGGTATCGTGATGATACCACAAACAAAACTCACCAAAAAAGTTGCTATTATAAAAGTTATAGTTCCTATCATAAAATATGTATTTTTTATATCTATTCGCTAACAATCTCCTTGTATTTACCGATAACATTGCGTATATCGAAGAGGCTTTCAGCCTTCACTCTGCTCATGTCAGACTGCTTTTGCTTGTCCTCATCCGATAGACGTATGTATCTGAGCATAGCCTCAGCCAAGGCATCGGCATTCTTCACAGGCACGAGATAGCCGTTGACACCATCATCTACAGCCTCACGGCAGCCAGGAATGTCAGAAGTGATAATTGGCTTACCTGAAGCAGTGGCTTCCATAAGTGCGCGGTTCATACCCTCACTGTACGAAGGCAGCGTGATGACAATGCCCTTGCGCTCGTATACCGAATTCATGTCGTGAGTGAAACCGACATACTTCAGTATGCCATCTGCCTCATCCTGATGCAGACGCTCTTCGGGAACGCTCTTCGGATAGGAAGGATCCATAGAACCAAGTAGCTCGAACTGCGTCTCAGGATAGAGTTTTTTCACCTTACGGGCAGCCTTTGAAAACTCGTCGTACCCCTTGTCCCACAGAATGCGTCCGATGAAAAGGAACGTAGTTGTGGACGACGCGTTGTCGTACTTGGTGTACTTTTGTATATCAATGCCCTCTCCACCCTCAAGGAACACAATTTTCTTCGGGTCGCAGAAATGCTTCCGCACTACCATGTCGCGTATAAACGAGTTGAGAACAATAAGATGATCGGTGAAGAGTAGTCCAAAACGATAGATGGTGCGCGCTATACGCAACAACAAACTATCATTGATGAATATATAACCTAAACCTGCCATCATTGCTGTAGAGTGGCAGCCACATATGCGTGCTGCGATAGAGCCGTATATGTTCGGCTTTATGGTGTAGTTGAAGATATAGTCGGGACGTTCGGTGCGGAATATGCGCAGCATCTGCATAAAATAGCTGACATCCTTAATCGGATTGAGCGACGTACGCCCCATCTTAACTGGTATATAACGTACTCCGTCGGGGATAGCTGTGCGCATCTGCTTGTCATCTTTCTCTGGCGCGACAAGTACCACATGATGTCCTTCGCGCATGAAATGGCGTATCACTTCGCCACGAAAGTTCACAAGTCCCCAAAGGGTATTATCACAAAATATTATCTTCATCGTTTCGTTTGTTTACCTTTTTTGTTCAACAGTTCATCGTAAAATTCGATATAACTATCAACCATCTTATTAATATCATACTGCTGCGCCCGTTGCCAACACATCTCGCCCATACGCCGACGCTCCGTAGTGTCAGCATACAGACGCATCACGCTGTTGGCAAGTGCCTGCTCGTTATCAGGCGCAAAGAGCAATCGGTCGAACTTCACCACGTCAGCAAGTCCTGGCACATTGGACGCAACGACGGGTTTGGCGTATGCCATGCCCTCGACGGCAGCGAGTCCGAACCCCTCCCACTGCGACGACATAACACCGATATCGGCTATGCTCCACAAACGAGCTATGTCCGAACGCATACCAAGGAAGTGAGTGCGTCCGGAAACGCCAAGGCTCTCAGCCAAATGCTTGCACGCATCAAGGCGCACACCGTAGCCAGCAAATACTGCATGCACGTTATCGGGCAGTAGCTTGAGCGAACGTATCACGCAGTCCTGATTCTTCTGATCGGAGAAACGCGCTACCTGCAGCATTACAAAGTCTGCATCGGTCAAACCCTCAACCACTTCACTCCGCTTGGCTTCAACGAGCGCGTCTACCGACGGAAGCACCACCCCATTGTCTATGCAGCGTATCTCTACGTGGTGTGGCGTACGCTTGCGCATGAAGTGGGCAACCGCCTCAGATATGCAAATCACGCCATCGTACAAGCCGTATATGCAGGTATCGAGCTGCGACGTGAGCCAATGCTGCGCACGGGTGTTCGACGTACTGTGCTCAGTAGTGACAAGCACACACTTACCACCTATACTGTTGGCTAATGCTGCCCAATACTGCGTGGGGAACAGATGCGTATGAACAACATCGGCACCACGCATAAGTCTGCGTAGACGCAATATAAGACGCGGATCGAATAGTCCAAACCGCAAGTTGACAGACATGACATCTATGCCTTCCGTTTGCAGCTTTTGCTCAAAAGCACTACCAGATGCGACCAGCAGCAAGACACGCACATTGATGCCTTTTGCCTTCATTATGGGTAGAGTGTCAACAAGCAGACGCTCGGCTCCACCGATATCAAGCGTATTTATTATATGCAGAACATTCATTGCAAACACCTACACTAAGTTTCTTACCAACATTTTGAATGCCAAAATAGAACTACGACCGTACAACTTGTAACCTTTTGCAAAAACATGCAAAGCGCGTCGGATGCGTCCCTCCTTTTCAAAACGCAAAAAATCGAAAAATATTGCTTTATCTTTATCCGAAATAAGCGAATTGTAAGTCTCCATGAAACTCTGTATAGCCGCATAGTGCTTTTTGTCGAGAACTGTCTTTGTAGAGTCGAAGAATGGAGCGATACGGTCGGTTAGATGCTTAGCAGTGGGACCGGTTACCGCCTTCTCATGGCGACGATAGAGCATAAGATGGCGATCTACGTAGGTGAGTGTGCCGAAAGTGGCTGCCGCAAGCGTCACTACATGGTCGTGCATTGCCACCACCTTAGGCACATTGCGGCAGATGCTACGCAACACAGCATTAAACATAAGAGCACAACCCTGTATGCCAGCATTCATGAACAGCACGTCCTTCACGCATGTGGGCAAGCAGAGCGATGCCGAACCGCCAATGGTCGGCACATCCGGATTGTAGACAAACGAGTTGGAATAGACAGCCTGTGGCTGCGTGTTGTCCTTACTGACGATAGCGTCATACATCACCTGCAGTTTGTTTTCAAGCCACACGTCGTCCTGATCACAAAAAATGCAGAACGGAGCATCGGAAACACCAAGCAGGTGCATGAAGTTCAAGGCACAATTATGAAAGCGTTTGCCGTCGTTAACGATTCGTATGCGCTTGTCGGTTTCTGCAAACTGCGCTATTATCTCCAACGTGTTGTCGGTAGAACCGTCGTCATGTACAAGCAGACACCAGTCGGCGAAGGTCTGACTCTGCAACGAACGCACCTGTGCAGCTATGTATTCTGCACCATTGTACGTAGCTAGTAATATATCTATTTTGCTCATTTACTCTGTTTTTTATATTCGTATTACACCCCTCTACGCTTGCGCCTTCTTCTTTTTTCCGAACAAGAACGGCACCATGGCGAAGAAGATGTACTGTATCGTTGCAGACATGTTGGTGAAGATGAACTCACCGATGAACTCCATCAGCACGAAGGTTAGGAATATGGCATACAGGATAAGCTCCATCTTGCCACCCGTGCGACTCTTCTTATACAGATAGCCGTAAAAGAAGCCATATACAACGGAAAATATCAAAACACCCAACAAACCGAAATCCTCATAGAAAGGATACATATTTGTGTAGGTATTGGTGTTATCGGGAATGCTCACAAACTCGAGAATAGTTTCGCTTGGAGGATCAGTCAACCCGAGCGGATAACCAATAGCATATATCAAGCGGAACGTATGCATACCAGGCAGATGCGATCCACCAGGCACAGCGAAATAATCGAACGCAACCATGCTGCTCGATAAGTAGAGCGCAAGAAAATTGGTTGTTTCCAACTCTTCGCCCACCGCACGTAGCGATTGGATAACAAAACTAAGACCAACAAATATCAACAAACCGTAAGCAAGATGGCGAATCTTGATTATTTTCTGCACAAAACAAAGATACATCGACGAAAACATGATACTAAGGAAAGTGGTTTTTGCCATAGTGACTACGGCTAAAAGCACGTTCATGAATATAACGATGAACTTAATCCACTTGCTCTTGAAATAAAGCAATGAGAAAAACATCATTACAAAGGCAAGTGACATAAAATAGATAAGTATGCCAAGCTTAGGCATCTCAATATTCTCGTCCATACCCGTATTCAGAATACGCATATAGCGAAATATATTCTCCGGGTCTTCCGTCAGCGCCTGGAAGATAATGGTTCCGCAGACAACAGGTACGGACACGCAGGTCAATACAACATAGGCATACAATATCATGCGGTTGGGCTCACGCTCTACCGATTCTTTAGAGGCTGGTGCTGTATAATACTCGCATAGCATAGACCCAACGAAAAAACCAGTCAGCCAAATCGCTAATGCGAACGGAAAGTCGTTGCAGATAGGATAAAACGTATTTGGCAGAAAATAATATATAAGTATAGCTATTGACCACACACCCGACACAGCAACATACGGAGAGAATATGTCACGCGAGATGTAAAGACCAATGCAAGTCAAGACCAACGCAAAAACCAATACTGCTATCAGCATACTTACAAATATTTTTTAAAGTTGTAAAACATAAGTAACGCTACAATCACTTCAGTAAGCGTCACTACCAAACTGGCTCCCGTTGCATGAAAGAACGGAATGAGTGTAAACATCAACACAAACGCCGACACCGCTGCAACGAAGTAGACATCGCGGAAACGTCGACTTGTATATTCGTTGCCAATACCGATGAGCCCCATCTGTCCATACACTCCGCCAAAGCCAATGGCAATAGGAGCTAATGCAAAGATGCGCATATAGACATCCATACCTACATAGTCGGGACCGAGCAACGATGGCAACCACCAGCTACCACACCACAACGCCACGCTCACAGCCGACATTATGCCCAACACGAGGAAGCGAACCTGACTGAACAGACGGCGCTCTTCACCGTTCTTCTGCGATGCAAGTTGGCTGATACGTGGGAAGAACACTTGATTGAGCGGTACATAGAGCAGAAAGCACATTGCACGCATGATGCGCTCTGCCGACGAATACTTGCCTATCTCCTCGGTTGTACAATAGAAACCAAGCACTATCACGATGAACTGAGTGTAAACACTCGTAGAGGCAGAGGAGAGAAAAAGCGGAAAACTAACATGCAACTCTTCCTCAACAAACTGCCACGTAGGGCGCACCCACGCCACAAGATGCTTACGGGCAATGTAAATGTTAGAGATTACGGCCGTTGAAACAAACACTACGGCCTGCAACAATGCCGCCATGACATAATCGTCAGGTGTTTGTACGAACACAAATATCAAAGGTAGCAACGCTATCTTCGACACCGTGTTCATTATCGAGAACAGACGTATTCTGCCTATACCCTGAAAGAACCACATGAACGTCAAAGCCGAACCTAACAGCATCGGATAGGTGGCTATAATAGCATTGCCATAAAGACGGAACGTAGGCACAAACACCACAAGAACAAACAATATAAGCGTGGTGACGAACATAAGCAAAAACTTAGCTGCAACAACGTTCCAGAACACACGGCTCAAAGCGATTCTATCTTCTACAACAACCGCTATACGCTTTGTAGCACTGAGATTAAAGCCAAAATCGACTATTATGATAAGGTATTGAACAACAGAAAGCGAAAAGCCAACATAGCCATAACCTTCGGCTCCAAGTTTCACCATTAGGTATGGCATCACGATAATAGGCAACAACTGATTGATGCCCTGCAACATTATCAAATACAAGGTATCAACCAGTTCTTTCCTATTATTGTTTATGCTTTTCTTAATCTGCATTTCGTGTTGCTTTTAGCTTGCTCTCATATACATCACGCGACAGTATCCAACTTGCACTTCCAAATACCGAAAGCATCAACACAAGTATCATTGTCAACATTCGCTTCGGTCCACTTGGTTTTGAGGCAACTGTAGCCGGCTGTATCGTTACAAACACTGGAGTCCTCTCCTGCAACTTAGCCTGTGCAAGCTGCATCTGCTGAGTGGCTTGCTGATACATGTTGTAAGCCATCTGCATTTCGTTCTCCAAACGATCACGAACCTGCGTGAACGAAGCCAGAGCTATATCCTCATTGGCATCACAATAAGCCGCATACTTCTGCTGTGCCTTGATATATTCTGTGCGTGCCTCATCTGTTATCTTCTTTGTGTATGCAAGATCGGTACGTGCCTTGTTGGTGCGATAATTTGTGATGTAAATCTGCAAACGCTCTCTTATCATATCGGCAATCTGCGATGCTACCTCTGGATCTTGCACTTTCACAACAACCGTAACCATGTCTGTCTTCTTGTCAACGCTACAGAAGAAGGCATCCATCAACTCGTCCACAATAAGCTGCTGCTTCTTAGTGATTCGAACAGGATTAATCTTGTCGGATACAGGTTTATTTTTCTTTGGAAACACCCCACTCCACCAAGGCTTCTTCTGATGCTTCGCAAAGTAGTCGAACAGGGTTGTCTTTGAACCCAAGCGCTCACAATACACTTCGGCTTTCAGGAGCTCGGTGAGGAAGGTGGAAGAACCTGTCACCTTGGGGTAGAACTCCGGATAGATGGCATCCTCCGACTTGTTGCCCATCTTCACACCTGCCAGCGAAGCGAGCGCACCGATGTTGCCTGCAATACCATCTGTTGTTGTCTCGGGAAGCATAATGGTTTCCGACTTGTATGTACGTGGCAAACTGAATATGTACACACCAACTACTATCAAGGCACTAAGCGTCACAACAACAATTGTCAACACACGACGTCTAAGCAGAGAAAGCACCCGAAGCAACTTCAGAGCATTATCATCTGGCGTGTTTGTCACAATTGATGTAATAGTCTGTTCACTCATATTGTTTTATTTATTAAACACTTTTCTAATCGTGCCGTCGGCACGTTTCTCAATGTATATTCCTACGGGAAGGCGGTTCGCATCAACGCCAGTAAAATCCACACCAAAAGTATTGGTGCGACTCACTACACGATTATCTGAATTATCTACACAAGATTCGATGGCTGTAGACTGCTCCAATTCGGCTGTAAGAGTCTCTAATTTGGCAAGACGCTCATTCAGATGTGTCAGCACATCATCAATCTGCTCATCAAGGGTGTTCCTACACTCATTAGCATAAACAGCACGATGCAATTCCATACTCTTCTCGAATGCCTCACCATATTTCTCCTTGAAATTCTTCAAGCTATTCTCAACATAAGGATACACTGCCGCTATCTTCTCTTTATAAAGGTTTAGATATGTACGAACAAAGTTCTTATCTTGAAATAGAGCCCGATAGAAGAAAGCATAACTAATGTGTTGATACCCCCAGCCCACATCAGAACGAAACGCCGAATCGAAATCCCAAAGCGTAGCCATCTTCAGTTTAGAATTTTCTGTAGTACCATTCTCTTTATAAAGAAACATATTGCTACCCGCAGCATCGGATGTTCCAAGAATATCATGGGCAAGAACCCAATGGGCAAATGAATTGTAATCAATAAGATCAGAGGCTCCTGCGTTTGAGTAAACCGCAGTCTCCACCTTCTCCATGTAGTTCTTTATATCAGCCAACTGCTCTTCAGTTATGTCATCTCCATCAGGGTACTTGAACGTATAACCCATGTAAGTGTTGGCTTTTTGATGCTCTGTACGGAAATAAGTCTCGCCTTCTTTCCACCAATAGGCATCATTCTCTATTACAAAACCAGTATTGTCGGTCTTTATACGAGTATCGGCACGTTCAACAGTCTCAATAAGATGGTACAGCCCTTGATACTTTCCGTTGATAACAACATTCACAGGACGTGTATTAGGTGTCCATGGGAAATTAAGCGAACGACACAAAGCCAAACCTGTATTAAGAAGAATATTGCATTCTTCATTCTTCATCACTTTATTCCATGTAAACATAGAAAGCAAGGCGAAGTCCTTACTTTTATGCTCATTGCCAAGTTGAAGTAAATCGGCTTTCTTTGACAACTTCAACTTATAAGGATGCTGCGCAAGATTAGCACCTGTAGAATTACCACGAATCTTTATTCTGACTCCCGATTCACCCTTCACATAATCGCCACTGTCATATAACGTTTCACCTTTGAAAGTCATCACAAGACGGCCAGGCACATGCTCACTCAATATTCCCTCACCAACACATCCCTCGGGAGGAGATACTTTAGTAGCAGTAGGCATCACGCCATCAACAGTCTCAATTGTGAGCAAAGGTAGGTCTGGCCATTCGGTTGGTGTCTGAGCCTTCAATGACGCTGACACTATCACACTGAACAACACAACCATTGCTGTCAAAATGTGACTTTTCTTCATAGCTTTTCTCATTATTGTGTTTTTTACGAACTAAACATTACTACATATTAGCAAGACCTTACTTCGTGAGGATGTTACTGATTGTAGCAATCATCGCAGCGATTGACGACATGCTCGATCCCATACTCATCATCTCGGCAGCTGTCATCTTGCGCTTCAGCTTAGCAGGCACTACAATCTCGCAGCCCGGCTGTACCTTCGCTCCATGACTCAGTTTCGACACCTTACCATTCATGTAGATGATGTATGCACGGCCCTTAACGGCGTCTGAAGCGTAGCCGCCTGCCTGGTCGATGTAGTAGCCGGCACGCTTTCCGCGCTCGTAAGCCACGGTGTTGGCGTACATCACGGCTCCGTTCACCTTCACCGTTCCGTTATACTGCGGCACAATGAGACGGTCGCCGTCGCGCAATACGAGGTCGGCATCAGAGCCCGGATTCTTCATAGCCTCTGCGAGGTCGATACCTACAGGGTACTCATCAGGCACCTGGAACTTCTCGATGTTGGCCTTTGTAGCATCCTGGGCTGTAGTCTGAAGAGCTGCGGCATTGTTGGCACTTGCCGAGAGCTGCAGAAGGTTCTTCTTCTGCTCCTCCTGCTGCATCTTCAGTACAGCCTCCATACGTGCCTTCTCGGTTTCGTTAGCCCTACGCATGAGTCGTGCGCCCTTTATGTAGGCGAGTCCGTTCGAGCCGCCCGACTTCTTGAAGAGGTCGCTCAAGCGTGTATTGTTGCGCTCCAGGGCGTATGTTCCGGCGAAGAGCACCTCGCCCTCTACCGACACGTTCTGCTGCTCGGTGTAGCCCGGCGAGCGCATTACGTACACTTCGTCGAAGGGCATGAGCGTCAGCGTGCGGTCGCCGTCAACAGCAAAGTTGTCTTTCAGCGCCACGTTGAATGTCTTTGCGATGACGCTATCTGGACGCAACGCCTTCGGGTCACTCACACGTCGGCTGATGCTTACGTTCATAAGCGATGCTTTGTCGGTGAGACCGCCAGCCTGTATGATGAAGTCCTCAACAGTCTCGTTGTCGGCGTACTTGTACACACCGGGATACTGCACCTCGCCACGTATCGTGAGCGTTCGGTCGGACATCTTCTCTGTCTTGGTAGCAACAAAGAGTACGTCGTTCTCTTTCAATGGGATGTCGGCTACACGACCGCTCATAATGCCCTCGATGTCTACGCTGACAACCTCAAGCGTGCGGTCTGCCTTCATGCGGTGCATCACGGCACGCGAAGTGATAGCATCTTCTGTAACACCATCGGCGTGCTCGATGAGCGAACGTACGCTGTTCACCTGCTCGCCAAGGTTGTACATACCCGGACGGAACACGGCTCCCTTCACTTCAACGGTGTTGGCGTAGCGTGCCATGATAGAGTCGACAGACACAGAGTCGCCGTCGGCTACATGGAAGCTCGCAAAGTCGAACTCCTCAACGTTATATGCCGAGTATTCCTTTCCGTTCTTGCGGTTCACACGCACAGCCTTCTTATAAGCGTCACCAGTGAAGCCGCCCGTGTATTTCAGCAACGAAGCGATCGACTCGTTGGGTTTCATCTCGTAGAACATCGGACGCTTCACCTTACCCGTTACGTTCACAAGGCAGTCGTACGGACCTACAACAACCACGTCGTTGTCGGCGAGACGCACATTGCCCGTGAGCTTTCCGTTGAGGATATAGTCGTAGATGTCGACGGTTGTAATAAGGCGGTTGTTGCGATATACCTTGATATTACGGAGCGTACCGATGTCGTTTGTGCCGCCAGCCATATAGAGAGCGTGGAAGACAGTAGCGAAAGCCGAGAGTGTGTAGGTACCAGGTGTCTTCACCTCGCCCATCACGTTAACAATGATAGTGCGTGTCTGACCTACCGACAGCTTTACCTTCGAACTGCTATAGCGTGCGCCAAGCGTAGAGCGAAGGCGTCTGTTAGCCTGATTAACTGTAAGTCCGCCAACATGTACGGGTCCGAAGCCTTCGATTGTTATTTCGCCTTCAGGCGACACGGTACACTGCTCCGACTTCTGCGAAGCACCGTAGATATCCACGAAGACGGCATCGCCCGGACCGAGAACGTAGCTCTGCGGTGTAGCGATGTTCATGTTCGGCTCGAACGAGAGTTCCTGATTGTTGAAGATGTCGCGTCCGAACACTTTCTTCTTCAGAGCGTCGCGCTCAGCAAGCAGCTGCTCAAGCATCTGTGCCGTGTCGGGCACCAGCTCGAACATCTCGCGCTGATAGTCCATAAACTCCTCGTCGGTCTCGTCGTAGGTGTTCTTGTACTTGCGGTCGCGTTCTGCCTTTAGGCGCATACTCGAATACTGCGAAGCCTTCTGCGTAGCCTCCTTGCCATAGTCGTCGCGCTTTGTCAGTTCGCGTGGGTTGCCGTTGTTGGTACGCAGACGCGATTCGTCCTTGTCACCCTTGGTGTTGTCCGACACATTACCTAATCCGCCCTGCTTCATCTGGCGTTCGTACTTGTTGCGCACGCGGCGGATCTGTGAAATATCCACGCCACGCTGCATAAGCTTGGTCACAATCTCCGACTGCGACTTACCAGAGTTGTGCTCCTTCACGATGTACTGCATCACCTGCTGGTCGGTCATCGACGACTGTGCCATGGCAGCCAACGGCAGGAACATGAACAGAAACAGATAAATAACGTATTTCTTCATTGTTTTATAATTGTTTTCTTTATATAACTCTATTTTAGTTGTTTTATTGTATTACAGCTTGCCAAGTGTCTTCTGATACACATCTTTAAGCACAAGTCCAGCTATAGTAAAGCCGAATATAGCCGTGATGTGCGCCATCGATCCGTTTGTCTGCGCCTTCTGTATCAGACAGGGGTCGTTGCCTGTGTCGCTGCCACGATTGTCGAGCAGCTCCTCGCTATATACACACTGGAACTTGTGAGCCGGCTTCAATCCGGCACGCTTCATGCGCTTGCGCAGCGCAGCGCCAAGCGGACAGCCGCGCACTTTCCAGAACTCAGTCACGCGTATTTGCGTAGAATCCATCTTCAACGCAGCGCCCATTGACGAGAAGAACACGGCATTGGTCTCGCAGGCACGCATTATGAGCGATATCTTGTCCTTCAGCGAGTCGATAGCATCGATGATATAGTCGTACTCGTCGAGATGGAACTCGGCTGCAGTCTCGTCGGTGTACATCTTCTGCAAGGCGTTGACCTCGCAGTCGGGGTTTACCTCGAGCAGACGTTCGCGCAGCGCCTCCACCTTCACACGTCCAATGGTGGCAGACGTAGCCATGAGCTGACGGTTTACGTTCGAGGCGCACACGCAGTCGCAGTCGACTATCGTGATATGACGTATGCCCGAGCGCACAAGACACTCGACACACCAACTGCCTACACCGCCCACACCGAAGACGATGACGCGCTTCGATGCCAACGCCTCCATCACGTCTTCGCCCATGAGCAGTTCAGCACGCTTGAATATTTCTTTCTCTTTAGTCATTGTAATACAAATAGATTTCTGTACGTTCAGACTTATTTTTTGTACGTTCAGCTCTATCAGTTCTTCGTAACCTCTACAATCTTTGTGGGCTGCTGCTCCTTGTTGCGACGGTTCACGACGGTAACAACGGCCTGCGCGAGGTTAATGAACGCCAGACCTGTTATGCTGTTGCTGTCGAGAGCGGCAGGTGTACCAGCGTCGCCATTCTCGCAGATGCCCTGAACGAGCGGTATCTGCGCGAGCAGAGGCAAGCCCTTCTCCTGCGCAAGCTGCTTGCAGCCTTCCTTGCCGAAGATGTAATACTTGTTCTCGGGCAGTTCGGCAGGTGTGAACCACGCCATGTTCTCCACGAGTCCGAGGATAGGTACGTTCACCTTGTCGTTCTCGTACATGTCGATGCCCTTGAGAGCGTCGGCGAGCGCCACCTTCTGCGGTGTGCTCACGATGACAGCGCCTGTGATTGCGAGAGTCTGGAGCAGTGTGAGGTGTATGTCGCTTGTTCCGGGAGGTGTGTCAAGCACGAAGTAGTCGAGCTCGCCCCAGTCGGCATCGGCGATGAGCTGCTTCAGTGCGTTCGATGCCATGCCGCCACGCCACAGAGTTGCGGTATTGGGGTTTACGAAGAAGCCGATAGAGAGCAGCTTGATGCCGTACTTCTCAATCGGTTCGATGAGGTCGCGACCGTCTTTCTTCACGGCGTAGGGGCGTGCGTCTTCTACTTGGAACATCTTCGGAACCGACGGACCGAAGATATCGCAGTCGAGCAGACCTACCTTGTAGCCAAGACGTGCCAAGGCAATGGCGAGGTTGGCTGCGACGGTACTCTTGCCCACGCCGCCCTTACCAGAGCTTACGGCGATGACGTTCTTCACCTGCGGCAGCAGTTTGCCAACTTCCGGGCGCGGCTTCGAGAGGAATTCGGTCTCGATGGTCACCTCCACGTCTTTCGACACGTGATAGTGGATGGCAGCCTCAGCCGCCTTGATAGTCGACTTCATGAATGGGTCGGTATCGCGTGGGAATACGAGTGTGAACTTCACTTTCATGCCGTTGATGCGCACATCGTCGGCAAGCATATTACTTTCTATGAGGTTTTTCTTTGTACCTGCATATATTACTGTTGCGAGTGCGTCAGTAATGAGTTTCGGATATAGGGTCATGTTTGAGTTTTGAATTTTGAGTTTATACAGCTGTTGTTTTAGAGCTACGCTTGTCGCGGTGATACGAGCGGTACTCGTCGAGCGGTATCTCAACTTCCGGCTCGTACAGTTCGCCGTCATGCGGCAATGCGAACTTCATGTACTTGATATTCAGTCCGCGTTCTATCCACATGCTTTCGTAGTAGGTCTGTATGCCGAGAATCTCGTTTGTCTGTGCGTCCAAGCCCTCGGTGTGGTAGAGGTCTTCGGTGCGGAAGAGCAGTGGCAGATTATTGCGCTGCTGCATGTATGTGGTGTATGTGAAGAGGAAGTTGGAGTCGGTCTTCAGATGTATCGTGCCGCCGTCCTGCAGGAAGCGACGATAGCGCTCCATGAAGTAGGTAGACGTGAGACGTTTGCGTGGGTTCTTCATCTGCGGATCGCTGAACGTGAGCCATATCTCCTGCACCTCGTCCTCTGCGAAGAAGCGGTCGATTATCTCTATGTTCGTGCGCAGAAACGCCACGTTCTTCAAGCCTTCACCGAGTGCCTGCGTGGCACCTGTCCACATGCGTGCGCCCTTGATGTCTACGCCGATGAAGTTCACGTTGGGGAACATCTTTGCCAGCCCCACCGTGTACTCGCCTTTGCCGCAGCCCAGCTCGAGCACAATCGGGTTGTCGTTCTTGAAATATATCTCGCGCCATCGTCCTTTCATGTCGAACGGCACATTATCTGCTACCGAGAACGGATATTGAAACACGTTCTCGTATCGCTCCATATCAGCGAACTTCGCCAGTTTTCCTTTGCCCATTGTTGTCTTTTAATTCACTTCAGAAAGAAGTATTTTTAAAAATTCGTCAATATCAATTACATCAACTTTTGGGAAATCTATAGTGCTAAGAACATCAAAATGATGATCTTGCGTCACTATGCATCTTGCATTACAATGCGTGCTACTCTCTGATTGATGTTTCTTGAAATAACTTCTTCATATTCAGATAATATTCATTTGTCACACACAAAGTATACCTACCCGTAACATTAGTGTATGCAAAGTTACGAAATAAAGGACGATTAGACAAATTCGGAGGGTTAAAAGTGGAATTTGGGTTAGTATATATATATAAATAAGGTGCAGCGGCAAAAACCGCTGCACCCTTACTCTGAATATTTACCTAATCAATTTTTACTCGATTACTACTGTTGTCCAACCGTGCTTATCCTCTTCCGTGCCATACTGAATGCCACGCAGGTGGTTGTAGAGCTTGGTTGAAACGGGACCTGGTTTACCGTCCTCGCTGAACATAAAGCGCTGACCTGTGTCGATGTCGTCGATGTACGAGATCGGACTGATTACGGCTGCTGTACCACAAGCACCTGCCTCCTCGAATGTAGCGAGTTCTTCCTCAGGAATCTGTCTGCGCTCTACCTTCATGCCGAAGTCCTCAGCGAGCTGCATAAGACTCTTGTTGGTGATTGACGGAAGGATAGAGGTCGACTTCGGTGTGACGTATGTGTTGTTCTTGATGCCGAAGAAGTTGGCAGCACCACACTCGTCCATGTACTTCTTCTCCTTAGCGTCGAGATAGAACTCGCAAGCGTAGCCCTTCTCATGAGCGAGATGGTTGGCTCTGAGCGATGCAGCATAGTTGCCGCCCACCTTGTAGATACCGGTTCCGAGCGGAGCCGAACGGTCGTAGTCGCGTATGATGACGTACGGGTTTGTAGAGAAACCACCCTTGAAGTAAGGTCCTACCGGTGTGACGAAGATGATGAACATGTACTCTTCTGCCGGACGAACGCCTACCTGTGCCGATGTACCGATGAGGAGCGGACGGATATAGAGCGTAGCACCGCTCTCGTATGTCGGGATGTACTCCTGGTTGAGGCGCACTACCTTCTTCACCATCTCAACGAAGATGTCTGTAGGCAACTCTGGCATCATGATACCGCGACATGTCGACTGCAGACGTGCTGCGTTCTCTTCCATTCGGAACACGCGCACCTTGCCATCGGGGCAACGGTATGCCTTCAGTCCCTCAAAGGCTTCCTGTCCGTAGTGCAGACAGGTGGCTGCCATGTGGAGCTTAATGTACTCGTCGGAGCAGACCTCTATCTCGCCCCACTTGCCATTGCGGTAGCAACAGCGCACGTTATAGTCGGTAGGCATATAGCCGAACGACAACTCTGACCATGCTATATCTTTCATAAAACTTAAGGTTTTAATACGTTTCTTTTTCATAGCGGGGATATGCTCCCCTAACCGCAGGCAAAAGTAATAATAATAAAACAAACCTGCAACTATTTGTGCGATATTAGACATTATTAGCACAAAAAAGCAGACAACAACTTGCGCTGTCAATCCTCACTGCCGAGTATCTTGCGTATGTCCTCGTCGGTTTTCGTGAGTTTATCCTTGCATTGCTTTATCAGCTTCTGCGCGGTCTTCAGTTGCTCACTGAGCGAGTCTATATCGAGCTCGCCGTTCTCCATCTTTGCTGCGATGTCTTCCAACTGGCGCATCGCTGCTTCGTATTTCTGTTCTTTGGGCATTTGGGTTATTGTTTTTATTAGTGTGTGCAGTTAGGGGTGCAGTGCCATCTTCAAGGGGGTGCAGCTGTCTCAGCTGCACCAACCAAGCAGAAGACTAATCGGTCGGTGCACTTGAGACAAGTGCACCCCCTACTATTACAGTTGTCTCCGCTCGGCTTTGCCGCTTGCCAGAGCAAGAAGTGCACCCCCTATAAGGCTGCATGGCTACGACAAGAATGTCGTAGCCTCCTACTACTCCACTCTTGATTTGAATGTTCCTTTCTCCACGTGCGTCTCCACCAGCGCACCCTGCGGCAGCTGTGCGGCATCGCGCACCGCCTTGCCGTTGTACGTTGTGATGCTATAGCCGCGGCGCAGAAGACGGTCGGGGTTTTCAGCCTCAACGCGCTGTGCGAGCAGCTCGAGCCGGTGGTGCTCGTTGTCTATCTTTCGTCTTACTGACATCTCTATGGAGCGCTGCAAGGTGTTGACATAGGTCTCCGCCGTCACGAGTTGCCTGTTCGCAGCCGTCGTTATGCGCTGCATAAGGCGGTCGGCTCTGCCCCACTCCTTCGTCTTCACGAGCGAGAAGAGCATAGGAATACGCTCCGATAGCGACACGAGGCGCACACGCTCCACATCCATGCGGCGTTGCACACGGTCGGCAATGCGGTCTGCAAGCTGGTCGAGGCGCAAGGCGGTGCGCTGCAGGTTGTCGATGAGGAACTGCGCAGCAGCCGTTGGGGTCTTCATGCGTGCGAACGCCACCATATCGAGTACACACTCGTCGCGCTCGTGACCGATGCCGGTAATGACAGGCAATGGGAAGTTGGCTACGTTCTCCGCCAAAGCGAGTGTGTCGAAGCCCGACATATCGCTCGTGGCTCCGCCACCGCGTATCACCACCACCGCGTCGAAGTCATCCACGCGCTCGTATATGCGTCCGAGGGCGGCTATCACGCTCTGCTCCACGGCTTCGCCTTGCATCACGGCAGCGAATAGCTTCACCTTATATATATAGCCCCCTTGATTGTCGTGCAGCTGGCGCAAGAAGTCGCCGTAGCCGGCTGCTCCTTCACTCGATATGACGGCTATGCGCTGCGCAAACAACGGCAGCCGAAGCTCTTTCTGCAGGTCGAACACACCTTCTGCCTTCAGTTGGCGCACTATCTCTTGGCGGCGGCGTGCGAGATCGCCCATGGTGTACTCGGGGTTGATGTCGCTCACTATCCACGAGAAGCCGTAGGCTGCATGAAACTGCGCACGCACGCGCAGCATCACCTTCATACCGGCGTGCAGCCGCTGACCAGTGATGCGCTCGAACTTGGGGCGTAGCAGCGACCAGCGCGATGCCCAGCACTTGGCTGAAGCGCGAGCCGTAGGCGTGTTGGAGAATTCGTCCTTCTCCACCAACTCCATGTAGCAATGCCCGCGCACCTCGCGTGCTTCCGACAACTCAGCCTCCACCCAGTATTCGTCGGGCAGACTGATGTCAACGACAGCTGCAACGAGCGAGTTAAGTTCGAGGAGCGAGAGCGGCTTGTCGAACGTGTCTTTGTTCATTGTTATATCTGAATACTTGTTATGATACCTTTCAGCTTAGCGGTCGGCAAATCAACGCAAAAACCCTTGTTTCTTTAGCACGTCGATAAGTCCTGCAGACATAGCCTCGTTGTCCTTGCGTGTGTATCGGCAGTCGGTGAACACCTGCGCGAGGGTCTGTTTGCCGTTCAAGCGCACAAACTCTCGGTTCTCCTCCAATGCCTCCTTCTCGGCATAGAAGCGGTCAATGCGCTCGGGGGTATAGTCGCAGTAGGTCTCCTCGTGCATGATAGCATCGAGGGGCAGACGGTCGGTGAGCGCAGGCTGCTCGTCGGGCCAGCCGAGCGTGATAGTAGCCACGGGCACCACAAGGCGTGGCAGCTGCAGCACGTCGATTATCATCTGCGGCATGTACACCGTTGTGCCGAGGAAGCAACATCCGAGGCCTTCCTCTTCAGCAAGGTTGCAGAAGGTCTGGCAGAAAAGCAGCGCGTCGGTAGCTGCGTTCTGAAACGAGAGCATATTGTCGTAGCCCGGGTCGGCGTTGCGGTTCTCCGCCCAAAGCGTAGTGCGACGGAAGTCGGCGCAGAACGTGAGCACTACTGGCGCACCCTCCACCATCGGCTGGTTGAAGTGTGCCGGCGCGAGGCGGCGCTTCTGTTCATCGGATCGTGTCACCACTACGCTGTAAAGTTGCAGGTTGCCCATTGTCTGCGTGCGCTCCGCCTCGCTGAGCAGGCGGCGCAGTAGCGTGTCGCTTACCGCAGCATCGGTGTACTTGCGTATGCTGCGACGTGCGTTGATTGTCTTCATATTTCGGTTGTTATCGTTGTTTATGTTACTTTGTTATTACCCAATGGCCGTTTTTGCGTCCGCCCTCACGATCGAGGATTTTATGGTCTACTCGCAATCTCTTTATTTCGCGAGATATCGTACTTTCAGATAATTCAGTCATTCTTGCCATTTCAGATATTGTTATCTTGTCGTTTTCTGATATAACAGAAACTAAAACTCGCTGAATATCAGTTAGTTCTTTCTTGTCATCTTTCTTGTCATCTTTCTTGTCATCTTTCTTGTCATCTCTTATTACAGGAACGCCAAGACAATGCCGATTGCAAGGAATATCTATCAAAAAGAAGGTTCGCTCTTCATCTGTTTCAATCGTTGCTCGTGGCGATCCGTTCTCCTGCAGTTTCTGCTGAATAGTGGGTATTCCGGTAGCTCTACCTTCTGTCAGATTCAGCTCTTTCAAAAATTCACCTAAACGCCTATTATTATAACGGCGAGAGCGCAGCATACGAGCTTCGCGTATAGCTTCAGACGATATGGTATGATTCGGACCACCAAAATTGAGAATACTGATTTTGTCTGGTTCTACAGTAATCTCAACAGGTTCACGCTCCAAGTAGTCACGATGATAGAGACTATTAACTACTGCCTCCTCCAAAGCCTGATAAGGATAATTGTATACGACTACAGAACGTTCTGTATCCTCTGGCTTGTGTATTGTCTTTTGTATGATGTTTGTCTTGAGATAGTTCAGTGTGTCCCGAATCATCTTAGGCACACAACCTCTGATTGGTGCTATCTCTATCATGTTATCAGGGTCTTGCAATCTGCCTTTGGGAAATATTACGATCTCCACCTGGGTCATCTTGAAAAATCTCTCAGGATGGTCGCAGAACATCATGGCAGCCACATTCTTCACCTTGAAACCCTCAGGTGTCACCTCCAACAGATCCATTTGGTCGAGAACATTTTTTAGGTTATCGCCCGAGAGGTCTTGGTCTGACAAGTCGCTACCTACCTCAACAAGAAAATCCCTCAGCAATGCCGTTGAGATATCCTTCAAAGTGATTATATCACTACCACGATCATCAAACGGAGTACGATTTGCCAGATTTATCAACTCGCGCTCGTATTCGTCTTTAGGCACAATACTGCTACTATTATAGCGAATGTAATAGTTGAAGTCCTTTTGCTTGGAAGTGATACGTTCTGGCACCTTGTAGGGGCGGCGTTCTCCTGCTGCCACTTTTATTATTAGAACAGTCTTGCCATCAACCTCCTCTATAAAAAGACGAGGCTGATAATAAGGACGGATAAGATTATTGTATCCAACCATATCTTTCTCTATCTGTTCTATCTTTTCCGGCTCAACTCCCAATACCGGACGCACTGCACGCCCGTGCTCCTCTTTCACTCCCACAATAATATAGCCACCACCGGTGTCTTCAAAATCATTGGCAAACGCACAAACGCTTCTGTATATAGCATCTGGGTTCCAACCCTCCTTAAATTCAAGCTGATTACTTTCGACAGCACTTCCACTAAGAAGGCTCTCTATATTTATCGGTAATGCCATAAATGTATAAAATGTAGGTTCGAAAAATATATGCTAAACACTAACTGCTTACATACTGCGACAGCTATTATCGCAGAAGACAAAGTTACGTATTTTTTCCGTATTGCGAACGACTTATGCAAAGTTTTTTGCATAAGTCGTAATCACATAAAACTAATACCAAGAACACGAAACCAACGGATTCTCAGTCTGCTTTAATGAGACCGCAGTGTATGCAAGTAATAAAAATAATTAGCTTTAATAATTTGCAGTTTCAAAAAAATACACTAATTTTGCATTGTCTCTACGCCGATGACACTTTAAGTGCCGGGAAAGACAACGCTATTCGGTTAGCTGCGTGTCGTGGAGATACCATATATGGAAAGGCGTTTATCACGCGCTTTGTTCACTGACAGCTTGAAAGCCTAGGAAACTCTCAAATTGTGGTCAAGGGACATGGCAACGATAGATGCCACGGGGTATGACACTATTGTCAGCCCTCATTGGTATATTATATTAATATATAATGTGTACTTACATTCACGTAAGCATGCACTTATGACTATATACATATACGATGAGGCTGCTACGTTCATATCGGCGTGGGGTCTTGGGTTGCTCGTTTCGACTACAATGGGCAATTCCTAGGGCCTCAAGCTGTGGAGCGAGTAACGGATAGAGTCTCCACGTCCTTTTTTTATATCGGTCATCACTGAGTTTTTATTTTTAATAGACTTCTTGGAGACAGAGAGTCTGGTATTATAACTATTAAAAGAAAAACTTACATATTACTATCAGCCCTACTCATATCGATCGGCGAACTGGTTTACATTCTGTATAGACCGCTAACGCTCTGTATGTTTCAACCGCTTGAACTGATGGGCTTGCTCGACGATGTCAGAGCCTTAAGGTCTGCGCATTGGTTTCCGCCTATAGAGACGGTTCCTGAATGGGTTGTCTATAGCCTACCCGACGGAATGTGGTTGTTGTCATACATGTTTGCAATGGAATTCATATGGAACAACGACGGCAAACACATACGGCTATTTTTCGTTTGGGCTATGCCAGCGGCTATCATAGCGCACGAGTTCTGTCAACTCATGGGGCTTGCCAGCGGCACATGGGATATTCTCGACTTAACGTCTTACTCAATCGCAATCATCATTTATTTACTAACAAAAAAACTATAATTATGACACAAAGCATGTCTTTAAAGCTTATCTGCTCGTGCATCGTTGCGGCAGTTTTTGTGATTGGAGCAGCAAGTTGCGCTACTTCAAAGTACCAACAGGCACTTGATAAACAACTTCAGCAAAACGGTACATCCAACTCAAACCAATCACCAACAAACGAATCACCAACAAGCAACTAAAATCAACACATTATGAAAACATCAGTAAAAGTATTAGGCTTTGCAGCCGTTTCTGTATTACTCGCATCATGCGGTTCGAGTAAAGTAGCCAACTATCTTGAGGCATTCACCCCCGAGGAAAGCGGTCTTAACCTTGTGAAACTCACCGACGAGTCGACCAACAGTATCATCTCCGGCAACTCAACTAAGGAGCCAGCATGGGCTAACCGTGCTTACTACAAGAACTCGAGCTGGGCATACAGTGCCGAAGCCCACTTCAAGTGGTGCCCGTTACGCACTCTCGCTATCTCGCCCGATGGTAGCAAATTAGCCTACCTCTACAAGGCTAACGGTCAGACAAACATCATGGTGAGAAACGCAGGTGCCCAGGGTGCTGCCACACAGCGCACATTCCGCGACGTACTCTCGTTCTCGTGGGCAAAGGACAACAAACTCTACTTCTCCGATCAGAACGGTGTCAACTATTACATCTCTTCTGTCAACGCCGACCAGGGAAGCATGATGCAGCAGATAACCAACGGTTCGGTGGCGGATTGGAACCCTGCCTCACTCGACGGTCAGAAAGTATTCTTCTCACGCCAGTCGGCTAATGGTCCGTCGGTATGGTCGCTCGACAGAAAGGACGGCACACTCACATCGTGCGCTTCCGGCTACAACGTTTGCCTTATCCCTAATGATCCGGAAGCTTTCTACTGCGTCAGAAACTCTTCTGCCGGACGCAGCGAGATATGGTATGTCAATTATATTAAAGGCCAGGAAACACTTATCCTTACTGACGAAAAACGTAGTTTCGCCAACCCTGCTCTTTCGCCCGACGGCAAGTGGCTCGCAGTTGAAGGCAACTCTACATCGTCTATCAACAACGTTGTGAACACCGACATCTTCGTAGTAAGAACCGATGGTTCGCGATTGACACAGCTCACCTTCAACCCGAGTTCCGACATGTGTCCGGTTTGGGCTAAAGACGGACGTAGCATCTACTTCCTCTCGACCAGAGCTAACCGCGAAAGCAAATACAACATCTGGCGAATGAACTTCAACATCGAATAAACATCAATACAATATGAAAAGAATACTATTTTTTATAGTTCTCTTTCTAACTTTTAGCGGAGTCGGTATTTTTGCTCAAACCGACTCCGTAAGAGTTAGAATGCAAACTTCCAACGGTGCAAGTATCAGTGTGGATGGAGATTTATCATCAACAAACATACTCACAAAACTATTACCAATAGGAATGCATGAAGTCGTAGTAACATATGGTCCTAACTATTCACGTACATACCATATTGATATAACTAAAGAGGGTAAGACAGACTTTGAATTCTTGGTAGAAGGAAAACTGTTGTTAAACTCTACCCCCAACAATAGTGAAGTCATTATTGATGGCTTACCTATGGGAAAAACACCAATAAATATAAATATCTTAGGTCGACACAATGTTCAAGTATTGGGTAACAAAGATCTCTACCATCCTTACTACACTACACTTGAAATTTTGCCAGAACAAGTTCTTGAACATAATGCAATACTCCATAAGAGACCTCCGAAACTATATGGATTTGTCCTTGGCAACTATATGATCTCTGCTAATGCACCCGGTATAATGGCTGGTTTAGGAAGAAAATTTGGAGGTTATATCAAAATTAATGTAGGAATTAATGGAAAACCCTCTTACGATTATTTCGAAACTTGCAACTCCAATCTTTATTCTGAATATTATAAAAAGAAGCCCAAATATGTAGGAATAAATGCAGGCTTAATGCTTCATGTGTTACCTTATCTATTTGCATACGCAGGTAGTGGATATGGCGAGTACACTCATGGCGTTTACGAGCACGATTCTGAAATTAAATATGATGTATATCATATAAAAGGTGCAGAATTGGACTTTGGCGTTATGTTTAAATACAAAGCACTACTTTTGCAAGCAGGCTATACGAGAATCTTAGCCAAAGGACAAAGTGGTACTTTTGGAGATTTTAATATCGGTATTGGTGTAACAATTCACAAGGAGAAGAAAAGATGAAAAACGTTATAAAACTACTTGCTTTTACAATAGCAGTATTAGCTGTTAGTATTTTAAATGGCTGTACAGATTTTCCAGACGAGTATGCAGTCCAAGTTTCTATCGAAGAAATCAGTTTAAAAGATGATGCAGAATTATCAGAGGATGGAAAAAGTTACAAAGCGACTGTTCTCATCAACTTTAATATTATCCAAAACTCTCTTAATGAGATTTCTAGTGCAATAGTTAATATAAATGGTGAAAACTATGATGTAAAAAATCAAATAACAGCAAGCAAAGGTGGAGTTGCAGAAATCCCATGTACATTCAAAAGTCAAGCACCAATAAACGTCTCTGCTACACTAACGATTGCTAAACATACTTTTGATAAACAAACAGAAATTTCACCAAAGGAGTTCGCAGACAAAGTACATTTAAATACTGGCAATGCAAATAACATCAAGCCTTGTTCTGCGGTCTTACATGTTGATGCAAATTACCCTTGGTTCGTAAACATCAATGATATATACATACTGATTTCCACCGAACCATTTAATATTCCCATTAATAAAGAAACAAACAAATTCAAAGGAAATATTATAAGTTGTTCTCGCATGGAAGGTAATTTCGATGATTACCAAATCTATTGTAACGCAAATGGATTAAATTCTAACACTACATATTACTATCAAATGGTTCGAATTGATCCGTCCAATTCAAAAGTTATCCAGGCAGGAGAAACCAAATCATTCAAAACTTCAGAGGTAACAGCAAAAATAACAACCTCTATATCAAAAACAAATATTACAAGTGCTAACGTTGATGTCACTTTCACACCAGGTAATTTAGCAGGATTATACACCAAAGATAACTCCAATACGACTGGAGGACGTATGATATGTCATATGGGAAAATCACTTAAGGACTTAGAGAACTCTACAGGTATCCTTCTTAATAGTGACTATACTAATGTTTTCTATCCTTGTTATTTATCCGAGCTTGATGCCTCTACAAAATATTATTATAGGTGCGATTTCTATATCGGTGAAGGACTAATGTGTTCTTCGGAAGTTCAAGAATTTACCACCGTAAAATCAACTGCAACATTGAAAATCTCTAATACTGAGGTTTTTGACACTCATGCAATGATAAGATGTGAGCTAGATAAAGGCAATACTAAAAACATCATTTCGTCTTCAGGAATAAACACTGCCCAAATAAAACTTTTCTGCGGTGAATCTAAAAATGAAATGCCCTTAATTAGCACAGATAATGCATATAACAATAATGACTTCAGTATTGGAATAGTAGACCTACAGGAGAATAAAAAATACTATTACAAAGTTGTCTATTATGCAGGAAATAGTATATTGAGCCAAACCGATATTTTAGAGTTTACAACTAGAAAATCTTCCGATATCACCAATTTGGGGTCTTTAGACGTTGAAACAATGAATTCCTACTCGTCTAGTCACAAATATTATACACTTGTTGCACGTAAAGGATCTGTAATTGCATTTAAATATACAATAAACCAAGGTGGACATTCATTAAGTGCGCAACTTTCCGGACGTTCAAGCATAACATTGCTCAATACGCATGGAAATGATAATAATTGGAAATCAGGCTCTATATATTACGTATTTACAGAAGCTGGTTCATACACACTGGATCTATCCTATTCGCTCCATAAATATGGTCATATCCAAATCCCAGCTATAACATTTATATACTAAAATGTAAAAACTCTAACAGACAGCGACAGATACTGTCCATCAGGCACCTAAAATGATTGGTAGCGCAAGCAGAACCGTGCATAGTTCTGCTTACGCTACCTTTTTTAATATGCAAACATCATCCGCATCGACCGACGCAGACATACGCATCGACCGACGCAGACATACGCATCGACCGACGCAGACATACGCACCGACCGACGCAGACATACGCACCGACCGACGCAGACGTGCGCATCGGTCGACGCGGATGACAAAAGAGCTGAAACTGCAAGAAAAAAATATTCGCTACAATATGTAATAAACACCGAACGGCTGCGTTTACTAAATATAAAAACATCTCCAAAACATATAAAATAGCTTTGCCTATGAAGTATTTTACTCAAGAAGAACTACAGCCTTCGGAAAAGACGTTGAGCTTCATCCGACAGATTGCCTACTCCTACAGACTGGCGCAGGCGAACAACCGCAACAAACCGTATTGCGTTAGTTAAAGAAAACAAAACCCTCGTCAACTTGCCGACTCGTCAGTTCGCGCAAGTTGAGAGCTTACAAAATCGAAAACAAAAGAAAGGAAACAAAAAAGGAAATGGAAACTCTTATATCACCTTCGCTTCTCTCAGCGAACTTCATCGACTTGCGTTCGGACATCGACATGATAAACCGCAGCGAGGCAGACTGGCTGCACCTGGACATCATGGACGGTGTGTTCGTGCCTAACATCTCGTTCGGATTCCCCGTCATCCAAGCGGTGGCTAAGGAATGCAAGAAACCGCTCGACGTTCATCTTATGATCGTGCATCCGGAACACTACATCAAGGAGGTGGCTGCAACGGGCGCCATGATGATGAACGTACACTACGAGGCGTGCACACACCTGCACCGCACCATCCAGGAGATTCACGCTGCGGGCATGAAGGCTGGCGTGACACTCAACCCGCACACTCCGGTGAGCGTGCTCGAGGACATAATCTGCGACGTGGACATGGTGCTGCTGATGAGCGTGAACCCTGGCTTCGGCGGACAGAAGTTCATACCGCACTCGGTGGAGAAGACGAAGCGTCTGCGCCGCCTCATCGACGAGTCGGGCAGCAAGGCTCTCATACAGATTGACGGTGGCGTAGACGACAAGTCGGCTCCGCTGCTCGTAGAGGCTGGTGCCGATGTGCTCGTGAGCGGCAGCTACGTGTTCAAGGCTGCAGACCCTATCGCTACAATCCACGGACTGAAGCACTGTAAGTAACCCATAGGGGGTGCAGTTGTCTCCGCTCGGCTTTGCCGCTTGCCAGAGCAAGAACTGCACCGACAGAGTTGCGTGTGTTATTAATAGGGGGTGCAGTTGTCTCAACTGCACCGACAGAGTTGCGTGTGTTATTAATAGGTTGGTGCACTTGAGACAAGTGCACCCCCTGAGATTACGCTAATTGGAGCGAGATGCCGTTGCTCTTCGCCATGCGGCGCATGTTGAGCAGGGCATAGCGCATACGGCCGAGGGCGGTGTTTATGCTCACACTCGTGGTGTCGGCAATCTCCTTGAAAGAGAGTTGCTGATAATAGCGCATGTACACCACCTCACGCTGAATGGGTGGCAGCATATCGAGGAGTCGGCGCACGTCGTTCATCACCTGACGGTTGACGTATGCGCTCTCGATGTTGCCCTCAACGAGGTCGTCGCCTCCGATGTTGGAGAGGTCGTTGTCCTTTCCGGCTTTCACGATACAACGCGACGCTTGGTCGCGATACCAGTCCATGATGGCGTTGTGAGCGATACGCATCACCCACGCACTGAACTTGCCACTGACAACATAACGACCCTCCTGAAGACGTGTGATAACCTTTATGAAGGTCTCCTGGAAGATATCATCAGCGGTTTCGCGGTCGTGAACCACGAAAAGAATGTATGAGAAGAGGTTCTGCTGATTGCGCGAAAGCAACAAATCGAAAGCCTTGTTATTCCCATCGACATATGATAGGGCCAACTCTTCGTCGGTCATATCCTTTAAATTCTTCATTTTCTTAATCGGTTTTTGTTAAGTAAATGTGCTTCGATAGGCAATAAACAGGGGTTTAATGAATTAAAAAATATAGTTGCTTTGCATTAACGCATTGGCAAAGTTAAACTATTTTAATGAAATTCCCAAAGAAAAGCTAAAGTTTTTTGAATTGTAGAACTTTTTTCACCTCATTGTAATTGCTTTTCTCATATATAATATATAAC
>OCHM01000322.1_pt1 | contig 34901 bp, 28 predicted proteins | sample 1538901 | NCBI WGS metagenome assembly OCHM01 (sample SAMN04571734, study PRJEB22368) | human gut metagenome | biome: human gut; material: stool | host: Homo sapiens | place: Luxembourg | collected 2012-11-08 | reverse complement strand
TGTCAAAGAACTCGATTGTCCCCTCTTTCCGGGGTTATTTGATTAATATTTAACTTGTCCCAATTTTAACGGGACACTAATGATATCAAATATGTAAAAAACAATAATCCTTTTGGGTTATTGTTTTTTGCTTTTTATAAGATAGGCTGCACTCGGAAATAAAAAAGAAAACTTCGTATTTCTTTTGTTATTATATAAGATAGGCTACGTTCTGCAATGTGTGAGCAAGCTCACATTGCCCTCACTTGCACTATCTTTCCACTCGTTTGGATAAATTTCTCTCGCTCAAGAATACAAAATCATTTGTATTCTTTTCGCTTAATCGAAATTTTGCACTATCTTTGCAGATAACTAAAGTTTCAGTTCGACATATTGTTGAGTGCAGTTTGTTATTATAAAACCTAAGTTAGAAAATGACTATTACACAAGCAGAAAAGATGCATGCTGTAGCTATTGCAAAATTGATAATGCAAGCTATGAACTACGATTGTTGCCAGTATTTCGCAGGACCAGAGCATACACTTCAAGACTTTGAGGATATGATGATTCGTCTTGTTGAGGCTGACAATAGCCAATATAGCTATCGCAATTCTATTGTAGCTTTGGCTGACGATGGCAATGTGGCAGGTGTATGCGTAAGTTATGATGGCAAAGACCTTCGCTATCTCCGTAAGGCTTTTGTTGCAGCTGCTCTTGAAGCTTTTGGTAGAGACTTTTCTGATATCGACGACGAGACACAGGCTGGCGAACTATATCTTGATAGTATAGCTGTTGACGAACGCTATCGTCGTCAGGGTATTGCAAAGAAATTGCTGAGTGCAACAATAGAAAAGGCAGGCAGATTGAATATCCCTGCAGTGGGACTACTTGTAGACAAAGGCAATCCTGACGCCGAGCGACTATATACAGCTTGCGGATTTGAATATGTCAACGACTCTGCGTGGGGCGGTCATCCTATGCGTCATTTGCAGGTGAAAGCCTAACCATCATTCTAAATTTATAGACACAACATTCAAACGCTCATTACTATGCAGATAAGTAAATATTTGGTTGTTAACCCTCGAGACGTTCAATGGGGTCTTACCGTTAGCACCGTAGGATATGAAGAGATAGGAGTTGCCGATACTTATCCAACTCGTGGACATGCTGATGGCTACTATTTCGATATTGACAAAGGCCGCGTTCTTAATGAATACCAGTTGCTATATATAACCGAAGGTGAGGGTATCTTTAATTCTGCTCATGCCAAGGATATACCATTAAAGGCTGGCGACCTCTTCTTGCTGTTCCCTGGTGAGTGGCATACCTATCATCCTACGGGTAAGAATGGATGGAAGAGCTATTGGATAGGCTTTAAGGGTAAGAATGTCGACGACCGTGTGAAGGCAGGCTTCTTGTCGGTAGATAAGCCAATATACCATGTAGGTTTTAGTGCCGACATCATCCGTTTGTATGAAGAAGCATATAAGCGAGCACAAGAAGAGGCTCCATATTCGCAGCAGATATTGGCAGGCATCGTGAACCATCTCGTTGGTTTGATGTATGCTCTTGAGCGTAGTATGGAACTTTCTAAAGACCATACTCGTGTAGACATGATAAACCTTGCCCGCTTACGAATACGTGAATCGTTGGAGGTTGATCTTACCATACAGCAGGTGGCAGAAGAGTTGGGAGTTAGCTATAGCAACTTCCGTAAACTGTTTAAGGAGTTTACAGGTATCTCTCCAGCCCTATATCAGCAAGACCTCCGCTTGCAGCGTGCCAAAGAACTACTTGCTACTACCACCCTTAGCATCAAGGAAATAGCTTATCGCTTATGCTTCGAGTCGCCAGATTACTTCTCGTCGAAGTTTAAAATTAAGACGGGTAAGAAGCCAAGCGAATTTAGAAATATGTAGGCATAGCAACCAGACAACAACTACTAATTATATATTTAACAAAAAACACAAAGAGTTATATTATGGAGAATATTAGAACAAAGAAATCGGTAACAACATTGTTGTTTGATTGCTTGATTTTGACAATTGCGTGGGCATCATTCTTTTTTGAAGAAACTGTAGGCGTGTGGGGAAAAGTGATTTATGCTGCCTGTTTCATCTTTGCATTAATAGATGTAGCACTCTGGACTACAGGCAATAAGCAAGTAAAGGTGATAACATCTAAGGAGGTAGGTCTTTGCGTGGTGCAAGCCTTGCTTGTTGTTGCGTTAGCTGTGTATGGCATAGTTGAAGCGGTGGCTGTAATTAGCAATCCTGCTGCAATAGTGTTTGTTGCAATGGCAGTTGGGGTGATAATATTTGCAGGTTTCATAGGAGTGAAAGCCTTGAAGAAGCAACCAAGTTTTTATCATGAGTTTCGCTTTGGCGCATCCTTCGATGTTGTGTTAGCTTTGTTCTTGATATATAATTTCGTAAACAAAGGTATTGACGAAGAGCTTACCTTATTTATATTATCTATAGCCCTGCTTGCTGTAGACTTATCTCGCTCTCTGATACGTCAGAAATAGCTTGTTAAATATACCTTATTATATATATGGCGACCATCCTCTTTATTCTATGAGGGTGGTCGCCGTTATTGTTTTTAAATCCTTGTTTAGGTTCCCCTTATGTAGGTATGCTCGGTATGCTGTTAAGATAGCTATACCTACATAAGGGGAATCTAAGCCTTTGATTACCAATATTTAGGTATTGCGAAGCTTGCGGAATAACCATAATTTTGCACACAAAAATAAAAATTTAGCAAAATTATGAAAACAAGAAGTAAGGTTTTGATGTTTGCTGCAGCCGCTATGACAATGCTGCCAAATATAGCTTCTGCCCAATTGCATGTGGGAGGATATGGTGAAGCAGCATATAGTAGAAATTTCTATAGCGACCACGTGAGCCGTTATAGTTTGGCTGATGAGCACAAGGATGATCCAAGTCATGGTCGTTTTGATATTCCTCATGCTGTTGTATACCTAAGCTACGACTTCGGCAAAGGTTGGTCAATGGGCTCTGAGATAGAGTTTGAGCATGGTGGAGTAGGTATGGCATACGAGAAAGAAGACGAAGAAGGAGGCGAATGGGAGCAGGAAGTAGAGAAAGGTGGAGAAGTAGAGCTCGAGCAGTTCTGGATTCAGAAGTCTTTCGCTGAATGGGCTAACATCAAGGCGGGACATATTGTGGTTCCTGTAGGTTTGAACAATGCCCACCATGAACCATTAAACTTCTTTACAGTATATCGTCCTGAGGGGGAGAATACCATTATGCCAAGCACCTGGCATCAAACGGGTGTAAGTTTTTGGGGACGCACAAAGAACTGGCGCTATGAGTTGCAGTTCCTTGCAGGTCTCAATTCAGACAACTTCACAAACACAGGTTGGATAAACAAAGGTCCTGGTACTCCTACCGAAGGCGAGATAGCAACAAAATATGGTACAGCCCTTCGCCTTGACAACTATAGCATCAAGGGATTGCGCATTGGTTTGAGTGGATATTATGGTCATGCCATTGGCAACTCATATCCAAACAATAAGAATGGTGCTGAGGCAAAGTATAAAGGAGTTGTAGCCGTTGGTGCAGTCGACTTTACCTATAATGATCACAACTGGATAGTTCGTGGACAAGCCGATTATGGATATTTGAGCGATGCACAGCAGTTGAAGTATTTCACCAACCGCTTGAATGGTCTTTCGCCATTCCATCATTCAGCTTTCGTTAGCAAGAATGCCTTTGCTTATGGTATTGAAGCCGGCTACAATGTGTTCTCGCAGATAGAGAAGCTACGCAAGGAAGAGCAGAAACTCTATGTCTTTGGTCGATATGAGCACTATAATCCATACGCTTCTAAGACCAAGAATACATCTTACGACTATACCAATGTTAAGCGCATGGCAGTTGGTATCAACTATTTCCCTGTTAAGCAGGTGGCTATCAAGGCAGAGTATTCTCACCGATTCTTGAAGAGCCAGTACAACAACGAGCCTGCAATAAATATTGGTGTTGCTTACGAAGGCTGGTTCTTATAAGCAAAGGATAGTTCTTAGCGAAAGATAAAACATAAGTAAACAATTTATAAACACAAAAAAGGATGAAAAAGATTTTTAAGAGTGCCGTGATGCTCATGGCAGTATTGGCGTTGCCATTAGGTTTTGCTTCTTGTGATAGCGATGACGATCCAAACGATGGCACAAAGTTCACTAACAAAGCTTATGGTCAGGATGCTATGGATGCATGCGATGAACTTTGTAATGCTCTTCGTGATGCATACAAGGAGGTTAACGACGCTAATCTTACCGATGAGCAGGAAGCTTACTTGAAGAATGTTTTTGCTAATGCTGTTGACAACACCATTCAGCCTACATATAAGAATTTGGCTGATGCCGTAGAGCGTCTTCACACCGCACTCCCTACAAGCGTAAATACAAGCAACCTCACACAGCAGAATATTAATGATGCTTGTACAGCATTCAAGGATGCACGTGCATTGTGGGAGAAGAGCGAGGCTTTCCTTGGTGGTGCAGCTTCAGACTTTGAGATTGACCCACATATCGACTCATGGCCATTGAACCGTAACCTCCTTCACTCATATTTCGCGACAGGCAAATTTAGCGAAGAAGCAATTGAGGATGCTTCTATCCTTGGTTTCCACGCTCTTGAGTTTATCTTGTTCCGCAATGGTCAGCCACGTAAGGTTGCTGAATTCCAGGGCTACGACACATACAAAGGTTTCACCGATGTTAAGGGCTCAGAGGAGTTGAAGTATGCAGAGGTTGTTATCGAAGACTTGGTAAACCACGTATACGAGCTTGAAGTAGCATGGTCAGAGAATCCTAACGCTAAGCGTCTTGCTGCTGTTAAGGCTGCAGGTCTTGAGTATCAGACCGAGAAGGGCGTTTCGTATGCTGCAAACCTTAAGAACGCTGGAAACAAGCAGATTAGTAAGTTCGCTACTTTGAAGATTGCTCTCCAGCAGCTCATCTCTTTGGAAGAAGGTTCGGCATGGGGTATCTCCAATGAGGTAGGTACAGCAAAGATTGCTAACCCATTCCAGGCTGGTGACATCAGCTATGTAGAGTCACCATATAGCTACAACTCAATCACCGACTTCCAGAACAACATCCGTTCTATTGAGAACCTATGGTATGGTGGCACAAATGGTACAAGTTCTAACGCTCAGTACAGTCTCCACAAGTTCTTCCAGGCTAATGCCACAGCTAAGGGTCAGCGTGTAGAAGCAGCCATTCAGAATGCTATCAGCAAGATTGGTGCTATGCCTTACCCATTCGTTAAGTATGTGAGCACCGTTTGGAACTTGAAGTTTGACGAGGTTAACCCAGAGTAATTTTTATTAGCTTAGTATATATATTATTTATTGTGCATCTCGTCAATACCTAAAATTGGCGAGATGCTATTATGCATAAAATAAACAACTTAAAAAAAACGGTATATTATGAATTATCTAAGGATTAGTAAAATGTTGATGGCAGGACTCATAGCGTTGCCTATGGTGTCTTGTTCTGACGACGATGCGCCAGTAAACGATAAGCTTACCGGTAATTCGCAGTTTGGTAAAGCCAACGAAGTGTTTGCTGCTTCGGAATGGTATCCAGGTGGTCAACTTGGTACTGACGAAGGTATGAGCTATTCAGCTGAAACTCCAGCTACCACAAACCAAGGTTTGTCAACCAACTTTAATAAGGGTGAAGACTTCTTTGAGCATATCTATACTATTGCTGATGCTCCTCGTAAAGGTCTTGGTCCTGCATGGGTGCGCACAAGTTGTATACATTGCCACCCTGGCTATGGTCATGGTAAGTGGCAGAATCAGTATCTTGGCGACAAGTTTGGCAATGGCTATCTGCTCGTAGTATATCACCCAACACCGGGTTCAGCTGTTGATGCCGAAGGCAAAACATACGAATATAAGGCTAATTCATATATCTCAGAAGTTACAGGTATGCCACAGACCAAGGCTATGGCTCCATTCTCTGCACCTCTCGACGAGAAGCAGATGAATATCGACTGGATACCAGTATCATCAATGCCAAGTGGACTGGCTATGAAGTTCCCTAAGGATGGCGAGGAGTTTAGCCTGCAATATCCTGAGGTCACAATCCCACAGTCAGCCTTCAACACTAATCCAAAGCCTACCAACTATGAGGTACGCCTTGAGTCAACAATCGGTATCTATGGTACTGGTCTTCTTGATGCTATTGATGAGGAAGATATGAAAAAGGTATATCAGCAGGAAGCTAAATACGTTGACCTAAACCCTGCGATGTGGGATAAGGAGAAGAACGATTGGGCATCAACAGCATGGTATACATTGGCTGACGGACAAAAGAAAGTTAAGAAGTTTACTTATGCTATGACCCGTGCCTCATTGCAGGATGGTCCTGGTGCTAACGCAATTTGGAATATCACTAACGTTACTCGTTCAGATCGTCATTATCTCTATACCACAGCTCAATGGGCTAAGTATCAGTCAGAACAACCTAAGGTGATAGAAGAAATCAAGAAGAGCGGCAAGAGCGAAACTTCTGTATTGCATCCATACTATGCTGATGGTACCGATGAGGGTATCAAAAAAAGAGTGTACGAGCTCTTGAGCTGCAACAACGCAAAGAAGAAAAATATCTTTGAGGAATATCTTTTGAATGGTGCTCCATATAATGGTGAAGAAGAGATGAGCAACAAAGACTACTACGACTTCATGGTATGGCATCGTGGTCTTGCTGTTCCTGCTGCCCGCAACCTTGACGATGCTCAGGTGCAGGAGGGTAAGAAGCTCTTCACACAATGGAACTGTGCTACCTGCCATAAGCCATCTTGGACAACAGGCGAAGACAACTATTGGGTAGACAATGCCATCAAGGCTTATGCCGAGAGTGTAGGCAAGAATCCTAACGAGATGTTGCCTAAATATCCTAAGCAGACTATTTATCCTTACACCGACTTGGTTCAGCACCGCTTGTATATGGAAAATGACATACGTACAGGCTGGTGTCGTACCACACCTTTGTGGGGACGTGGATTGTCAAGCTTGCTCACAGGTAGAGACGACCGTTTGCACGACTGTCGTGCACGCAACGTAGTTGAGGCTATCATGTGGCATTGCTACGATAAGCGAAGCGATGCTTACAACGCAGCACTCAACTTCTATAATGCTACCAAGGAGCAGCGCGATGCAGTAGTTGCATTCATCAATGCTATATAATCTGTATACATGGTATAAACAAGAACAGCCAAGCTCTTAGCAACTTGGCTGTTTTTTTGCTTATCATAGTTATATGTCAGAATAAACTTCTATCTTTGCAACGTCAAATATAGAATCTATATTTTTTGAATCTTTGCAAATAGCAAACGCAAACAAATCTGGAAATGATTAAAAAGATTATCTCTATACTATATATCCTTGTGCTCGTGAGCATGGCTGTAGCCACAATAGTGGAGAAGGCTCAAGGCACAGACTATGTGCATACGCATATCTATGGTTCGTGGTGGTTTATATTGCTATGGGCTGTGATGACGGCACTCGGTATTTTCTATATCATCAAGTGCAAGGTACGACGAGTTTCGACACTTGCTCTGCATCTGTCGTTTGTAGTGATATTGGCTGGTGCATTGATTACTCACATAACAGCTAAGCGAGGCATGATACATCTGAGAGTGGGGCAGACCGTGAACTCATATATGACAAATAATGGCGAAGAAGGAATGAAAGAAGAGCTGTTGCCATTTTCTGTATGCTTGCAACGCTTTGAAACAAAGATGCATGATGGCACTAATGCTGCTGCCGACTATTCTTCGCGATTTACTATTGTTGATGGCAACGAAAAGAGTGAAGGCTTTGTGTCGATGAATAATATCTATTCTCATCGCTCATTCAGGTTTTATCAGCAGTCGTATGATGAAGACGGAAAGGGTAGTGTGCTTGCAATAAATGCCGACCCCTACGGCATTCCTATTACATATACCGGCTATGCGCTACTCTTTATAGCCCTCGTTTGGATGCTCGTCGATCCTAAGGGAAGCTATCGCCGATTGCTCTCAAGCGACCTGATAAAGAAAGGTGCGCTCGCCATAGCCTTGCTATTTACTATTGGCATAGGTAATGGCAACAAAGCGTATGCCCAGTCGTCGCCAGCATCATCAGACAATCTGCAACAGGCTGTATTGCCTAAGGCTGAAGCTGAAAAACTTGGTAAACTTTGCATATTATACAATAATCGCATTTGTCCTGTGCAGACCTATGCTCTCGACTTCTGCAAGAAGATATATGGAGCACGCTCATACAGAGGACTCTCGGCAGAACAAGTGCTGTCGGGATGGCTATTCTATGGAGAAGTATGGGAAAACGAACCTTTCATAAAGATAAAGAGTGGCGAACTGAAATCTACTATGCAGTTGCCTGATTATTGCTCTATGAAGACTTTCTTTAATAGCGAAATGGGAGGCTATATCATCGGACAATATGTGCAGGAATTCTATAGTGGTAATCAAGATAAGTTTCATCAGCAGGCGGCAGATATAGATGGCAAACTGCAACTAATAGTAAATCTGCGTCGCGGAATATCGATGAAGGTGTTGCCATATACCTTTACCAAGAATGTAAAGGCTACCAGAAACGAACCATTCATCAAGGCAGGCACCACAAGATGGTATGCGCCTGTAGACAGATTGCCTATGGCTGTGGAGCGTCAGCATGCTATGTATATAAATAATGTGTTCTCGTTGCTCTACGAAGATGTTAGAGCAGGCAAGATGGATAATGTGGATATCTATCTCGAAAAGATGAAGAAATATCAGAGCATGAGTGCAGGAAGTTCGTTGCCTACAGTAGCCCAATATCGTGCTGAGCGCATCATCAACGCCTTCCCTTTTGCCACAATCCTCTTCATGGTAAACCTCACGCTTGGCTTTATAGCCCTATTCTATACCATCTATCGCATGACAAAGAAGCGCCATGCCAAGGTGCTTGATATAGCCTTGCCAATACTTCTTTGTTTGTCGTTTGCAGCATTGACCTTCGGCTTGGCTTTGCGCTGGATAGTGAGTGGTAATATTCCTATGTCGAATGGCTACGAGAGTATGCTCACGGTGGCATGGTTTGTGATGTTGATAGCCATAGTCATGCAGATGAAGATACGCTTGATGATGGTATTTGGCTTCCTGCTCTCAGGCTTCTTCTTGCTTGTGAGCCATATCAATCAGATGGACCCGGCGATAGGACAAATGATGCCAGTACTGAATAGTCCGCTATTGAGCCTGCATGTCAGCATCATCATGATGAGCTACGCTCTGCTGTCGTTGACATTCATCTGTGGCATCATGGGCTTGGCTATGCGCTCGCATGCAGAAGCTTTGCAGGTGTTGAGCCGAATATTCCTATATCCTGCCATCACTTGCATGGGCTTCGGTATCTTTATTGGAGCTATTTGGGCAAACGTTAGTTGGGGAAATTATTGGAGTTGGGATAGCAAAGAAACATGGGCGCTTATCACCTTTATGCTATACGCCGTGGTGGTACACACTCAGAGCTTACCATTATTCCGTAAGCCAATAGCATACCACGTATATATGACCTTAGCTTTCTTGAGTATTATCATGACATACTTTGGTGTGAACTACTTCCTCACAGGCATGCACTCGTATGCATAAGCGAATAGTCGCATGAGCTTATACGACTAGTCGCATAAAAACGAAGAGTGAAGAGTGAAGAATCAAATAGCAATAAGACTAATGGATTCTTCACTCTTCACTCTTTACTTAAATTCTTCACTCTTCGTTCTTCACTTAGAATACGAATGTTCTAAGTGCCCAGTAGCTTACGATACCGGCGATATATCCTAAGAAAGCAACCCATGAGATGTGCTTCATATACCAGCCGAAGGTAATCTTCTCTAAGCCCATTACAACAACACCTGCGGCACTACCGATGATGAGCATAGAACCACCCACACCAGCACAGTATGCCAAGAGCTGCCAGAAGATTCCGTCGACAGCCATATCGCCTACAGCCTGTACAGGATACATACCCATACAACCAGCTACAAGAGGCACATTGTCGACAATACTTGATAGCACACCAATGATACCTGTAACGAGATAGTGGTTGCCATCAAACCATACGTTAAGGCCTTCGCCAAGCTGTGCCAAGGCTCCGATAGTCTGCAAAGCACCTACTGCCATCAAGATACCGAGGAAGAAGAGAATGGTAGACATATCGATGCGAGTGAGCATACGGCTTACACGCTTCTGCATACCGTCGCTATCGTCGTGTTCAAGGTGGCGATACATGCTCTCTGTAACGGTCCAAAGAATACCGAGAACAAGCAAAATACCTACGAATGGAGGCAGATGGGTGATGGTCTTGAAGATAGGAACAAAAATCAAACCGCCTACGCCAAGGAAGAAGATAAGCTTACGCTGAGAGGCTGTGAGATAGTCTTCTTCTGCGTTTGCTGCCTTCTTAGCTTCCGGTACAACAAGCTCGCCCTTAAGGCTTAGCGAAAGAACGTAGGCAGGGATAACCATAGAAACGATAGAAGGTATCAGCACTTCGGTGATAACACCAGCTGCTGTGATAACGCCCTTGTTCCAAAGCATGATGGTTGTTACGTCGCCAATAGGCGAGAATGCACCACCAGAGTTGGCTGCGATGATGACAAGCGAAGCATAGATGATACGATCTTTGCGTTCTTTCACAAGCTTGCGCAATATCATAATCATCACGATAGAAGTGGTGAGGTTGTCGAGGATGGCGCTAAGAATAAAGGTCATTATGGCAATACGCCATAGCAATGAGCGTTTACTCTTGGTCTTCAGAGTGTCTTTGACAAAGTTGAAACCGCCATTCTGGTCGACAAGTTCAACGATGGTCATGGCACCCATAAGGAAGAAAAGGGTAGTACCGGTTTCACCAAGGTGTTCCTCAATAATCTTGCTCACGGCATTAGCCATCTGACTGTGGTCGACGCTTGCGAGAGCAGGAACAAGAGAGGCTGGGTCGATCATAAAGATGGTCCAGCAGACTACGAACATAAGCAAGGCTATCGCAGCCTTGTTGATTTTAGTTACGCTTTCAATGGCTATGAAAAGATAGCCGATAACGAATGCCAAGATAATGGCAATTGATAGTGTAGACATGATTTTTTAGAAAAGTATATTTGTAATTTGATTAATTAAGGTGCAAACTTACACATTTTTTTTCATACTATCGACCTAATATTGTTTTTTCTACATATTTCTCTATACCTATTTATAATGTAAGCATATTTACCAATCTCAAAACTTAATGAACAAAAATCAAATAACCATGTTGCTGACATTATTAAAAGAACTATCTTTGCAAACGACTAAACATAACTAGTCAATAACTACGCAAATAACTAAACTAAATCACGATATTTAACTATCCGTAAAGATGGAACAATCAAAACATTTCTTTGCTGTCGACCTTGGTGCTACAAGCGGCAGAACTATCATAGGTACTATCGAAAATGGAAAGATGGTGCTCGAAGAGCTTACTCGCTTTGATAATAACCTTATTCAGACTGGTGGACATTTCTATTGGGATATCTACGCTCTGTATAATGAGATTATTAAAGGATTGAAGCTCGTAGCAAAGAAGGAAATCGAAATCCAAAGCATCGGTATCGATACTTGGGGCGTAGATTTCGTATGCGTAGACAAGAATGGTAGCATATTGCGCAACCCTCTTGCTTATCGCGACCCTCACACCTTCGGTAAGATGGAGGAATATTTCGATAAATGTATGCCTAAGGAAAAAGTTTATGATATTACTGGTATACAGTTTATGAACTTCAACTCCCTGTTCCAGCTTTATGCTATGAAGCAGGCACAGGATGTGGCGCTTGAAAATGCAGATAAGATATTGTTTGTGCCAGATGCCCTTAGCTATATGCTCACAGGTAAGGCTGTATGCGAATATACTATCGCTTCTACATCGCAGATGCTCGACCCTCGCACTCACGACCTCGACAATTCGCTCGTAGAGAGTGTAGGCTTGAAGCGTAGCCAGTTTGGCGAAATGGTAAACCCTGGTACAAAGATAGGAACTCTTACTCCAGAGGTACAGAAAATGACAGGTCTTGGAGCAATCCCTGTAATTGCAGTTGCTGGTCATGACACAGGTAGCGCCGTAGCTGCTGTGCCTGCAAAGAACGAGAAGTTTGCTTATTTGAGCAGCGGCACATGGAGCCTTATGGGTATCGAGACAAAGAATGCTGTTATCAACGAGCGTAGCTTCGACCTCAACTTCACCAACGAGGGCGGTATAGAGAATACTACCCGATTCTTGAAGAATATCTGCGGTATGTGGATTTATGAGCGTTGCCGTAAGGAATGGAAGGATGCTGAAGGCTTGGGTCATGCAGAGTTGCAGTCGGCAGCTATGAAATGTGAGCCTTTCCGCAGCATCATCAATCCTGACGACGAATTGTTTGTAAACCCTGCTTCTATGGTTGAGGCTATCAATGAATATTGCCGTCGCACCAATCAGCCTGAGCCTGTAGGTTATGCTCAGACATGTCGTTGTATCTTCGACTCTTTGGCTTTGCGCTATCGTCAGGTTATAACATGGCTTAAGGAATTTGCCGACTTCGATATCGATGTGCTGCATATTATTGGTGGTGGCTCAAAGAATGAGTATCTCGACCAGTTTACAGCAAACTCTTGCGGCGTAAAGGTGTTGGCAGGTCCTCAAGAGGGTACTGCTATCGGCAATATCATGCTCCAGGCTAAGGCTGCAGGCATGGTTGACGACATCTGGCAGATGCGCGCCATCATCGCAAATAGCATAGAGCTAAAGGCTTTCGAACCTCAGGACAAGGAGATTTGGGATGCCGCTTACGAGAAATATCTTGAAATAACAAAATAATATTTAATAAAAACGTAAAACTATAAAAACTAACATGAAAACAGAATTGGTAACAAAGGCTTATGAAGTAGCCAAAGAGCGTTATGCCGAAATCGGTATCGACACAGAAAAAGTATTGAAGCAGTTGCAGGACTTCCATCTCTCTTTGCATTGCTGGCAAGCAGACGACGTAAAGGGATTCGAGGTACAGGCTGGTGCTTTGTCGGGTGGTATTCAGTCGACAGGTGACTTCCCTGGTGCAGCTCGCAACATAGACGAACTCCGTCAGGATATCCTCAAGGCTAAGAGCCTTATCCCTGGTAACCACCGCTTGAATCTTCACGAGATTTATGGCGACTTCAAGGGCAAGGTTGTAGACCGTGACGAGGTGACTGTAGAATACTTCCAGTCATGGATAGATTGGGCTAAGGAGAATAACACTAAGCTCGACTTCAACTCTTCAAGCTTCTCTCATCCAAAGTCAGGAAACCTTTCATTGGCTAACCCTGATGAGGGCATCCGTCAGTTCTGGGTAGAGCACACAAAGCGTTGCCGTGATATCGCTAATGCTATGGGTGAGGCTCAGAATGATCCATGTATCATGAACCTTTGGGTACACGATGGTTGCAAGGACGTTTCTGTAAACCACGCTTTGTATCGCAACACTTTGAAGAAGTCGCTCGACGAAATCTTCGAGAAGAAGCAGCCTATGATGAAGGATTGTATCGAGGGTAAGGTATTCGGTATCGGTCTTGAGTCGTTTACTGTAGGTTCACACGACTTCTATACAGCTTATGCTGCTCAGAACGATAAGATTTTGACTATCGATACTGGCCACTATCATCCAACAGAGTCGCCAGCTGATAAGGTTTCGGCTGTGCTCCCATTCCTCAAGGAGTTGATGCTTCACGTTTCTCGTCCTGTACGTTGGGACTCAGACCACGTAACAATCATGGACGACCCAACACAGGAGTTGTTCTTCGAGATTGTTCGTGCAAATGCTCTCGATCGCGTACACTATGGTCTTGACTTCTTCGATGGTTCTATCAACCGTATTGGTGCTTACGTTATTGGTTCTCGTGCTGCTCAGAAGTGCATGCTTCGTGCTCTTCTCGAACCAAAGGAGACTATCTCTAAGCTTGAACTTGCTGGCGAAGGCTACAAGGTGCTCGCTCTTATCGAGGAGCAGAAGGCTATGCCATGGCAGGCTGTATACGACGAGTTCTGCGTTCGCAACAATGTTCCTGTTGGTCAGGAATTTATCGCAGACATCGATCAGTATGTTGCTGACGTAACTTCTAAGCGATAAACAATGGATATTATTATCGGACTACTTATCATAGCTGCTGGAGCATTTTGCCAATCCAGCAGCTATGTTCCTATCAATAAGGTTAAGGACTGGAGCTGGGAAAGCTATTGGATAGTACAGGGCGTTTTTGCTTGGCTGATACTTCCATTGCTTGGCGCTCTGCTCGCTGTGCCTGCAGGACATAACCTATTTGAACTCTTTACTGTTGCTCCAGGATTTAATATCTGGATGACTATATTCTTCGGAATCCTCTGGGGTGTTGGTGGATTGACCTTCGGACTCTCTATGCGCTACCTTGGTGTGGCTCTCGGACAGTCTATTGCTCTTGGAACATGTGCCGGACTTGGTACCATCATGGGACCTTTGTTGCTCGATTTGTTTTTCCCTGAGCTTAATGCTCTCAATGCACTTACTATCTCTGTTGTAATTGGAGTATTGGTTACTCTGCTTGGTATCGGCGTTATTGGCTATGCTGGCTCTTTGAATGTTGCATCGTTGTCGGATGAAGAAATGAAGTCGGCAGTTAGCGATTTCAACTTCCCTAAGGGATTGGCTATCGCCATCTTGGCTGGTTTGATGAGTGGATGCTTCAACGTAGGTTTGGAGTTTGGTAAGGATATCAACTTCGGTGCAGATACTCCTGACATGTTTAAAACTCTGCCTGCAACAATGCTCGTTACCTTTGGTGGCTTTATAACAAATGCCATCTACTGCTTCTATCAGAATCAAGTGAACCACACTTGGGGCGATTATAAGAAGAAAGCTGTTTGGGGTAATAACCTTATGTTCTGTTTGCTTGCAGGCGCATTGTGGTATAGCCAGTTCTTTGGCTTGTCGTTGGGCAAAGGATTCCTCACCGAGGCTCCAACTTTGATGACACTTTCGTTCTGTATCCTTATGGCACTCAACGTTACATTCTCTAATGTTTGGGGCATTATCCTTAAGGAGTGGGCAGGATGCAATAAGAAGACTATAGCAGTATTGATATTGGGTATTGCTATTCTTGTGTTCTCAACATTCTTGCCACAGATGATTTAGAATTTTGGTTAGATTAGAATAATTGATATGAAAAAGGCGTGCAACGGATTTCCTTTCGGATTTCAGTTGTACGCCTTTAACTATATATATTTATTCAGTTAGTTATTTTGGCAAGTTGAATGCCACGCTCATCTCGTGCATCTGCTCCTGCGACATACCGTCAGGCTCAAAGCCCATGCACTTGGCATCGATGTATATCTTAGCGCTCTTAGAGAGAACGTCAATCTGGTCGAAAGCATCCATAGCATCAAGACCCTTAGCAAAGACTCCGTGCTTCTCCCACATCACAACATCGTAGTCTTCAAGCTCTGCGAGTGTGGCATCAGCAAGTTTAACGCTTCCTGGCAACTCGTAAGGCACGATGCCGAGACCTAATGGGCAGAAAGCCTTTGTTTCAGGAATCATGCTCCAAAGAATGTTTGTAAGCACGTCTTTACCCATGAATTTCTTGTTGTGGCTCATAGCGATGAGCTCGATAGGGTGGGTGTGAACGGTTGCCTTGTAAGCAGAACCACTCTCAATCATGCGGTTGTGAACAGTAAGGTGGCTTGGCAATTCGCTGGTAGGATTAACCACGTTGTCGGCAATGATTACATAGCTTGCGCAGTCGTCGAGGATGCGGATTACAGAACCGTTCTCCATAGGCTTGCGAGCAAGGTCGCGCATACGCTTACCTGTTCCCTTGCAATAGAAATAGCAACCTTTGAGATAAGGAAGGGTAACGCCAATCTGCTTAACTTCGCTGATGGCTGGCATCGCTCTAACTTCGTCGTCGATAAGGTCGGTAATGTTTACGGTGATGTTTCCACCGTTACGCTCAGCCCATCCGTTTTGCCACAGATAGCCTGCTACTTCGGCTGTCTTCTCAACTTCAGCAGCGAGAGCAGGACGGCCTTCCAAAATACTTTTCATATTGATTTTATTAAATTAGTAACTTGTATTATTGTTATGATGGCAAAGTTACGTATTATAATTCAATCCTACGCCTAAAGATTTGATTTTTTTACAATAGGTTTTGATAAGGAACAAAGATAGGCTGCAATCGGTAAATTATTCATAGAATCTTTTTGGTAATAACATTTTTTTTCTTATATTTGCAGAAATGATTATTCGATTAATGCAAATAGTTTAAGCATCCATCCATCGAATCATTTACAACCTATAAAAACAAATTAATAACCAACTAAACTCAATGATTATGAAAAATTTTAATGAAAAAAGTACAATGTATAAACTTATGTTTGTACTTGCAATGATTTTTGTGGCTACATTTAATATCGCTTGTAGCAGTAGTGACGATGATGATGAAAGCGGGTCTGGAAAGAATCTGCCACGATGGGCAAAGGCATACGACCTAGACCAATTTGAAGACTATGGAGGGGTATTGGTATGCGTAGCACAAAATGTTCCTGTGGATATATCATCACAAATATGCTACATCGGGAATAATAGCTACAGTATAGAACAACATACCAGATGGTTTTGTAAAGTGAGCAAAGACAAATACATCTTCAGTGCGAACACCCACTATTTCTTTTATAGAAACGGTCACCTACACATGCTTCTACAATACGAAAGTGAGCTCAGCGATTTATACGTCGGACCGCTGAACGAAGTTTTTAAATTAAATTACAGAGATAACGCAAGAACTAACAGCGGAGGATCAAGCGGAGGTTCCAACGAAGGAAATTCATCGATTTATGAGTTCTATAAGAGCTGCTTGGTTTGCAAACTGACCGAAGTGAGCCACAAAACTACGGATAAGGAATTCTGCACAATGGAGGTGTACAAGAGCACAATCAATGGTTCGTATTATCTGAAAACTGGCAGAAATAAATATATCAGTTTGACAAGAAGAAAATATAGTACTAACGATGAGGTAGGACCTGAATACAACTACTTCTGCATCAACGTAGCATCCGTCGGTTCTGTAAACTACTGGTATTACGTGAAAATTTAACCCCAAAATGGTCATTAGGATTTCTCTGTGTCGTACGGCAAAGAGAAATCCTTTAACCTAAATAGGCTGCACTCGGTAATAAAAAAGAAAACTTCGTATTTCTTTTGTTATTCCACTCGTTTGCACTATCTTTGCAGTATGAATCTTCAAGATACAACAACAGTAAAATGGAGCGAGAATGTAATTATCGCTGATGCTGACTATGTAGACCATGTGGCTTTCGACCTCACGGTTAACTTTGAACGTATGCTGGGCAGACGTATTCATGCTGCAGATATCAGTCAATGGGCAGTATGCGTGGCACTTGATGGTGGACTAAGACCTGGCGAACATGAAACTCAGTTGGTGTTGGTGCACAATCGCGACTCTAAGAAGATGGACAACTTCAAACCATCTGACTATGAAACAGAACTGAATGCCCAGGCTTTCAAAGATGAACAACTTGGAGAATTCCTTGTTACATCTCTTCCGGTAGAAGATATGGTGACAAAGAATCAGTTTATGGTTGAACTGCTTCAGGCTGTGTTGGCTCAAGAACCAGTTAAGCGTATTATGGTAATACCAAATGCTGATACTCCTGAGCTATATGACGAATTGCGCCATGTGCTTAAAAATGTAGACGATGAGCAGAAACGTGTCACTCTCTTCGCTATGCAACCTATGATGGGTGGCAACTTCCGTCAGGAGATACTCGGATATTCTCTTCTTAGCGCTTTGGGTATCAGAGCTGATGAGATAAAATAAAACTTTCAATATAGAATATTAAACATTAAAAAATAATAGTAAATGAGCAAAGTACTTATGATTGGTGCCGGAGGTGTAGCTACCGTTGCGGCATTTAAGATTGTTCAGAACTCTGACGTTTTTACAGAGTTTATGATTGCAAGCCGTCGTAAGCAGAAATGTGACGACTTGGTAGCTGCCATTAAGGCAAAGGGATATAAGGCTGACATCAAGACCGCACAGGTAGATGCTGACGATGTTGAGCAGTTGAAGGCATTGTTCAACGACTATAAGCCTGAACTCGTTATCAACCTCGCATTGCCTTATCAAGACCTTACAATCATGGATGCTTGTTTGGCTTGCGGATGCAACTATATGGATACCGCGAACTATGAACCAAAGGATGAGGCTCACTTTGAATATTCTTGGCAGTGGGCTTACCGTGAGCGCTTTGAGCAGGCTGGTCTTACTGCTATCCTTGGTTGTGGTTTCGACCCAGGTGTAACAAGCATCTTCACAGCTTATGCTGCTAAGCATCATTTCGATGAGATTCAATATCTCGATATCGTAGACTGCAATGCAGGTAACCACCACAAGGCTTTCGCTACAAACTTCAACCCTGAAATCAACATCCGAGAGATTACTCAGAAGGGCCTTTACTATGAGAATGGTAAGTATATCGAGACTGAGCCAATGGAGATTCATAAGCCATTGACTTATCCTAATATCGGTCCTCGCGAATCTTACCTCTTGCACCATGAGGAGATTGAATCGTTGGTTATCAACTATCCAACTATCAAGCGTGCACGCTTCTGGATGACATTCGGTCAGCAGTATCTCACATATCTTGACAGCATCGAGAACCTTGGCATGAGCCGTATCGACGAAATTGAGTATGAGGCTCCATTTGCTGATGGTACAGGTACAGCTAAGGTTAAGATTGTGCCATTGCAGTTCTTGAAGGCTGTGTTGCCTAACCCACAGGATCTTGGCGAGAACTATGAGGGCGAGACAAGTATCGGCTGCCGCATTCGTGGTTTGAAGGATGGCAAGGAGCACACCTATTATATATATAATAACTGTAAGCACCAGGATGCTTACAACGAGACTGGCATGCAGGGTGTTTCTTATACCACTGGTGTACCTGCTATGATTGGTGCAATGATGTTCTGTAAGGGTCTTTGGAGAAAACCTGGTGTTCATAATGTTGAGGAGTTTGATCCAGATCCATTCATGGAAGAGCTCAACAAGCAGGGATTGCCTTGGCACGAGCAGTTTGATGGCGACTTGGAACTGTAATACTCCATTATTTTCTTAACCCCAATAAACTCATAAAGTAATATTTATGGCTAAAGAAAACGAAGACACACAGAAGGCTATGCAAGAGGGTAAACTGAAAGCCCTGCAAGCAGCCATGTCAAAGATAGAAAAAGATTTCGGTAAAGGCTCTATCATGCGTATGGGTGATGAGCAGATTGAGAATGTAGAGGTTATCCCTACTGGTAGCATCGGTCTTGATGTAGCTCTTGGCGTAGGCGGCTATCCAAAAGGTCGTATCATCGAGATTTATGGTCCTGAGTCGTCGGGTAAGACTACTCTTGCTATCCATGCTATTGCTGAGGCTCAGAAGAATGGTGGTATTGCAGCATTCATCGATGCAGAGCATGCTTTCGACCGTTTCTATGCTGCCAAACTTGGTGTAGATGTCGACAATCTGTGGATATCTCAGCCAGATAATGGTGAGCAGGCTTTGGAGATTGCTGATCAGCTGATACGCTCAAGCGCTATCGATATCATTGTTATCGACTCTGTGGCTGCGCTTACTCCTAAGAAGGAGATAGAGGGCGATATGGGCGATTCGGCTGTAGGTCTTCAGGCACGACTCATGAGTCAGGCTTTGCGTAAGCTTACTTCTACGATATCTAAGACCAATACCACTTGTATCTTCATCAACCAGTTGCGCGAGAAGATTGGTGTGATGTTTGGTAACCCTGAAACAACCACAGGTGGTAATGCTTTGAAGTTCTACTCAAGTGTTCGTTTGGATATCCGTAAGGTTTCAGCAATCAAGGATGGTGACCAGATAATCGGTAACCAAGTACGTGTGAAGGTGATCAAGAACAAGGTTGCTCCTCCTTTCCGTAAAGCTGAGTTTGAAATCATGTTTGGCGAGGGTATATCTAAGATAGGTGAAATCCTCGACCTTGGCGTTGACTACGGAATCATCCAGAAGTCAGGCTCATGGTTTAGCTACAACGGAACAAAGTTGGCACAGGGTAGGGATGCCACAAAGGCTATGCTAAGAGATAATCCAGAATTGTGCGAAGAGCTCGAAGGACTTATCAAGCAAGCTATTGCTGATAAGAAGGAAGAATAAAACAATTTATCAACCAATATCTGACAAGGCTGCATGCTATTAGTCGCAAAGATTATGGTGTGCAGCCTTTTTCTGTCAAATTGTCATATTGCTGTCGCATCTCTCATAGTCATATTCCTTTGGCACATGGTTTGCAAATATATCGGTGTACATGTGTGGTGCATGTATATAATAATATGTATAATAACAAAAAATAAATATAACTATGGGAAAGATTATTGGAATCGACTTAGGAACTACAAACAGTTGCGTTGCTGTATTCGAAGGTAACGAACCAGTAGTAATCGCAAATAGCGAAGGTAAGCGTACAACACCTTCTGTTGTAGGCTTCGTAAAGGATGGTGAACGTAAGGTTGGTGACCCTGCAAAGCGTCAGGCTATCACAAACCCAAAAAACACCGTTTATTCTATCAAGCGTTTCATGGGTGAGACATACGAGCAGTGCGCTAAGGAAGTTACTCGCGTACCTTATACTGTAAGTAACGAGGGTGGTTTCCCACGTGTAGACATCGAAGGTCGTAAGTATACTCCACAGGAAATCTCTGCTATGATTCTTCAGAAGATGAAGAAGACTGCTGAAGACTATCTCGGACAGGAAGTTACTGAGGCTGTCATCACCGTTCCTGCTTACTTCTCTGACTCACAGCGTCAGGCTACTAAGGAGGCTGGACAGATTGCAGGTCTTGATGTAAAGCGTATCGTTAACGAGCCAACTGCTGCAGCTCTTGCTTATGGTGTAGACAAGGCTGACAAGGATATGAAGATTGCCGTATTCGACCTTGGTGGTGGTACTTTCGATATCTCTATCCTTGAGTTCGGTAGCGGTGTATTTGAGGTTCTTTCTACTAATGGTGATACTCACCTTGGTGGTGATGACTTCGACCAGGTAATCATCGATTGGCTCGTTCAGGGCTTCAAGGCTGATGAGGGTATCGACCTTACAAAGGATCCAATGGCTATGCAGCGCTTGAAGGAGGCTGCAGAGAAGGCTAAGATAGAGTTGTCTTCTACAACTTCTACTGAAATCAACTTGCCTTATATCAGCGCAGAGGGTGGTATGCCTAAGCACTTGGTTAAGACTTTGACACGTTCACAGTTCGAGCAGTTGGCACACAACCTTATTCAGGCTTGTCTCGTACCTTGCCAGAATGCTATGCGTGACGCTAAGCTTCAGACATCAGATATTGATGAGGTTATCCTCGTAGGTGGTTCAAGCCGTATCCCTGCCGTTCAGACTTTGGTTAAGAATTACTTCGGCAAAGAGCCTTCAAAGGGTGTAAACCCAGATGAGGTTGTTGCTGTTGGTGCTGCTATCCAGGGTGCTGTGCTTACAGGTGATAAGAGCGATATCGTTCTTCTCGATGTTACTCCTCTTACCCTCGGTATCGAGACCATGGGTGGTGTGATGACAAAGCTTATCGAGGCTAACACTACAATTCCTTGCAAGAAGAGCGAGACATTCTCTACCGCTGTCGACAATCAGACTGCTGTAACAATCCATGTTCTTCAGGGTGAGCGTCCAATGGCTGCACAGAATAAGTCTATCGGTCAGTTCAATCTTGAGGGTATTGCTCCAGCTCGTCGTGGTGTTCCTCAGATTGAGGTTACATTCGATATCGATGCTAACGGTATCTTGAATGTTAGCGCTAAGGATAAGGCTACAGGTAAGGAGCAGGCTATCCGTATCGAGGCTTCAAGCGGCTTGAACGAGGAGGAAATCAAGCGTATGAAGGCTGAGGCTGAGCAGAATGCTGCTGCTGATAAGGCTGAGCGTGAGCGTGTAGATAAGATGAATCAGGCTGACTCTATGATCTTCACCACCGAGAACTTCTTGAAGGACAATGGTGATAAGATTCCTGCAGACCAGAAGCCTGGTATCGAGTCTGCTCTCCAGCAGCTCAAGGATGCTCATAAGGCTGGCGACGTTGCCGCTATCGATACTGCTATCAACAACCTCAACCAGGTTATGCAGGCTGCTTCTGCTCAGATGTATCAGGGAGCCCAGGGAGCCCAGGGTGCTCAGCCAGGTGCTGATGCCGGCTTCAATGGTGCTCAGGGCGGTCAGCAGGCTGGTGGTCAGAATGACAATGTTCAGGATGCTGACTTCGAGGAGGTGAAGTAAGTTTGACTTTTAAGAACAGACATTCTGAATAAGAATAAATAATAAGGCGTACAACCGAAATCTTATAGAGATTGGTTGTATGCCTTTTTTTTGTATCATTTAAAAAATGAGGCGATGTAGATATGTTTGTTTTACAAAATATTATCAGCAACGTAATAACCCTGAACCATCAACGCCATCACAAAAGCTTGATGATGACAAATTGACTGAGCTTATATCTCAAGCCGTAGATGTGGCTTTGCAGTCTCGCCTTTATGATGATGAGAAATATGTGGACAAGATTGTTGGTTCCTTTACGGAACTTGCTAATATGTATAACACCGTTACAGCTAACTGCAATAAAAATGCAGAGACTCTTAATCGCAATATCCAACTGACAGAAAAGCGATATGCAGCAATGATGGTACTTATGCAAGCGAAAAAATCCAAGACAATAGAGCAACTACCAATACCGCAAACCATGAAGGCCTTACCACGATTTATATTCATGACATATCCCTGGTATTGGATAAAGAGAATGTATCGAAGTGATCACTTTCGCCAGTTCCTGGTTGTCTGCATGGCTTGCACCCTTGCGGTTTCTGTATTCCTTACGATATTCTTGGCTTATGATGATGCGCTGTTGAGAAAAGAAATAGATAGAAAATAATATACTTCAACACAATAATGCGAATATAGAGTTCGTTATATCTATGTATTTTTGCACCATAAAATGTAGAAGTAATGCCAGCTAATAAAAATGCGATGACTCGATATAAGATACTTGACGATCTGCTTAGTTGTCGGTATCATAACTATTCGCTTGATGATTTAACAGAAGAAGTCAACAAGCGTCTTGCCGAATTGTATCCTGATACAAATGGCGTTGGACGTCGTACTATCGAGAAGGATATTTTCTATTTAGAATATGAGGGACCTTTCTTGGTAGAAATTGAACGTTATAGTGCTCCTGGTTATAATAGCGAGAAGCAGAAGTCATACAACAAACGCTGTCTCAGATATACAAGTCCCTCATTCTCTATTTTCAAGAAGGATTTGAGTGATGATGAGGAGTATCTGCTGAAAGAAGCACTTTCATTGCTTGGACAGTTCGAAGGACTTCCCAATTTGGATGCTTTGGAAGGGTTAAGACTCGGATTAGGTGTAAGAAAAAATGAAAGAAAGATAATATCTTTAACAAAGAATCCTTTGGAAAATTCCAATTTGCTTGGTGAACTTTTCACCACCATTTCACATCGACAGGTTGTGGAACTGCATTATCATAAGTTTTCTTCACCGCATACAGAGTTAACAGTCAATATACATCCGTATCTTTTGAAAGAATATAACTGTCGTTGGTTTCTGTTTGCAGCAGCCGAAACAGATAGGAAACTACTTTGTTTCAGTCTTGATAGAATCGACAATGTGGTTCCATTACCTTCGCATAAATTTATAGATTATGATGGTGAAATAAGCGAAATCTTTGACGATACAATAGGTGTAACAATAAATGAGGAAAGTCCTGTTTATAATATAGTTTTCTGGGTTAGTGATATCTCAAAAGATTATGTTGCAACAAAACCTATTCACGATTCACAAAAAAACATAAGCGGAAGTGAAGAAGTGAAGCTTAGGAGAATATATCCGACTCTTTCTAAGGGAAGATTCTTCAGCATAGATTGCAAGGAGAATTATGAACTTATTCGTGAACTTACAAGTTTTGGCAAGGAACTTATAGTCCTTACACCAATCACAATACGGAAGAAGATAGAAAACAGAATAACGGAAATGGTTGATAATTATAAATCTCTGGAAATACGAACTTAGAATTCGTACTACATGTTTATCTTTGCATCATAAAAACGTAAAATGACATAATATGGAAAAGGAAGAAATTTTATCAGTTAATCAGTATACTAAATTTTTGGTGCCAGCATCTTCATATAATATGCAAGATGACCACAGGCTTCTTATTCCTTTTACAAGTGGCGACAAAATTGGCTTTGTAGACAAAGAAGGTGCCATTGTCGTAAAGCCGCAATTCACCATGTACTATGGTGATTGTTATGACGAAAGCGATAATATAAGGGTTACTGTAGATGACCTCTATGGGTTTGCACGAAGTGGAGGAAAGGTTGCCACATATAAGCGTCCGATGTATGGACTTATTAATTATAAAGGCGAGACAATCTTTGAACCATCATTTTATCGTTTGCTACCAGCTATTGGAAACAAGAATCTATATACTGTCCAAAATAATCATTTTGAATATGCAGTTTTAAATATAGATGGAACAGAAGTTGTCCCTTTTGGAAAATATAATTGGATTGACGGATTCGACAATGGTCTTGCAAGGGTAAGAATAGGAAACGTGACAAATGGGCAAAAAGAGAATGGTAACAAGTGGGGATTGATAAATGAAAATGGCAAAGAAGTCCTCCCTTTAGAGAATGATGACATATGGCCGTTCTATGGCAAAAAACGTGTTACGACCAAAGTCGTAAAAGGTAATGTTGCCAAAAATGTTGTCCTTTCAGAAATCTTGGGCAAAGATGAAGCCCAAGAATATGATTGCTCCTTAAATAACTATTATGACGATGATTATGGAACCAGTTATGGAGAATACGCTGGTACATATGCTCAAGATGTGGAAGAATATAGTGACGATGTAATAGACGATGCCTTTGATGGTGATCCTGATGCTTATTGGAATATTGATTAATAAAAACGCAAATATTACATAATAACGAACAAAGAGTTCGAAACAATGTAGTAACTTTGCATCAGAAAATAAAAAGAGGTCTTTGACATTCGGGGCGACAGACATAAATTTGAATTCGTCTTGCGGGCGAAAGCCATGTCTTCTTTTAAGAAGGTAGATTCGCATGATGTCTCATTGTCTTTCGGGATATTGAGATAACAATGTTATCACGTTAACGTAGACTTGTACATACGTTGTATGTCTTTCTATTGTGTTATGTTGTTTTTTATATTTATAGTCTTATGTTCTTATATAAAGAAATAAACATCTGTCGTTTCCGAAGTCTACCTCTTAAATTATAAACAAGTATGGATAAGAACTGTATAGCAAAAGCCGCACAACATTTGGAGACAAGAGAGGATCTCCTTCGTCTTCTCAATCAAATAAAGTTGGATGAGATGACGGAATGTGGTTTGTCCGATAAGTTCTATCCATTCACGATGAAGAACTTGAATTATTATTGCAACCCCAACAATTCGTTTCATCGATACAAGCAATTCAAAATCAAAAAGAAATCAGGAGGTTTCAGACAGATAACAGCACCAAGAAACCAAAGTTTCATGTTGCTATTGCGATATGTCAACGATATATTCAAGGCTGTATACACTCCTTCTGATTATGCGATGGGGTTTACCGAAGGTCGTTCCGTTGTGACTAATGCAAACAAGCATAAAGGACACAACTATGTTTTCAATATTGACCTAAAAGATTTCTTTCCAAGTATCCATCAAGCGAGAGTATGGAAAAGGTTACAATTGAAGCCTTTGCTTTTCAAACAACCGATAGCCAATGCCCTTGCAGGTCTGTGCTCTATGAAAGAGAAAACAGAAGAAGGCAACATCAGGTTTGTCTTACCTCAAGGCGCACCGACATCACCTATCATAACAAATATGATTTGTGACAATTTGGACCGCAGACTGGCAGGGTTGGCAAAACGCTTTGGCGTTGTGTATTCCAGATATGCTGATGACATCACATTCAGCTCAATGCACAATGTTTACCAAACTTTAGGGGAGTTCCGAAAAGAATTGAAACGAATAATTGAAAGCCAAGGCTTTACAATGAATGAAGCCAAGACAAGGCTACAGAAGCTTGGCTCACGGCAGGAGGTTACTGGCATTATAGTTAGCGACAAACTCAATGTATCTCAGAAATATGTGCGCGACATTCGCAATATTCTCTATATATGGCGCAAATACGGTTATGCCACAGCATTCAATAAATTCTATCCAAGATACAAAGAAACTAAAGGGCATGTGAAGAAAGGTAACCCAGATATGGTGAATGTACTGGATGGTAAGCTCATGTATCTAAAAATGGTAAAGGGCGAAGACGATAGTGTATATATGAGGCTGAAGACGCAATTTGACGAGTTGTGCAATTCTCTTCATGACGACGCAAGAACGACACTGCAAGGAATCACATACGTGGAAACATGGTCTGTGTTGGAGTTTGAAAAGAAAAACGATACGACAATAGCCATAATAACAACCAAGCCTAAGGAATTCTACACCGTGCATACACCCCAAGAGGCAACAGAAGATACACAAAAAAGTGTTTCTGAAAATTTCATTCCTCATCGCTATGCATCCTTTAAATTAGGTGGAAGAATGCAAAAGGCATCAGTGAACAAGTCATTGAAAAAAGAAGATGAAGACCGAAAGGAGTTGTTGTCAATATCCAATTGCCGAGATGCAAACGGAAAACTCTTCTGGCTCGTTCATCGTTCAGACAAAATAACTGTACCACCAGCTCAACCTGTTGACATAGATGAATTGAATGATGATTTGGACAAACTATTAAATTAGTGCTTATGGACGAGAAACTGAAATCAACAATAGATAAAATAGTACAACTGAGCAAACAAAATCCAGAGTTTGACACAGAATTGCGGAAAAGGTTAAATATAACTTCCTCCGCAAATTATGCATTGGTTGAAGATGAACGCATTTCACAAATATACGAGTATTGCATAGAAAAAGTTATCCGAAGCCAAGCAATTGATTTCTATAAGGACTTTCCACTTAAGTCAATAATTTCAACTATTGTTGAAGATTTTGTCAGAATGGAGACATTTAGACGTAAAGACAATTTTGGTGACTTTTGCCTTTCATTGTACCAACAGATATAATGCATAACAAATAAGTTGTGTACAAATCCATCATTGTCTGCTGTTGTAGAGAAAATGATGGGGCATTCTCCTTATGTTAAGTCTGGAAAAAACATTGAAACGACAATAGAAAATAGAGTAGATGGAGAATATACGATAGCAGCACTTTTATTTCCTGGACAAAATAAAAAAACAGGACTTCCATATAGTATAGAAAAGTCAAAAGTGACATTACAGTCGCAATATGCGAATGACAAAATGAGAATTTTGGTATACTTCATTGGCTACAAAACCTTAATGAAAAGTAGTGACTATGATTCCTATATAGAATTCACGTCACTGCTTTCTGACATATACCAATGTAGAAATATGAACCATCGTGGTAACACATTGAACGAATGGGAGCAATCTACACTAAATAGAATATCACCACTAAAATCTTTCTATTACTTTAAGTTCATGGGAGTATTGGCTCAATATGTGGATTATATTAGAAATGGATTTGATTATATTCCCGAACTAAAGAAATATAGCGATAGTATAAAAGAAAAAAAAATGTCCGCTCCTAAGCCAAAAGTATTAGGAAAGATTGATTTGAAAGACGATGGAAAGAAGCGATTCAAATAGCGTCGAAGAACAATTACTAATTTTGAATAAAAGTCTGTATTGTTCAGATCTTAAGCTATCCTTTCGCCACAGGTATCTTCTTATACACGAATCCTTCACCACCAGGGAAGTAAGCTTCGAATACAATGCTAAGGAACTGGGCGATATCCTTACGCTTCTTGCCAATCTTGAAGAAAGCGGAGCTGGCATACGCCATGAGGTCGGCTTGGCTGCATTTGGCATTAACGGCTATGCTAACTTTGGGTATTACTACCAGGTCGCGCTCGGCAAAGGCAATGGCACAAGCGTTGATGACCTCTTGCTCTTCTTTGCTGAACACGTTCATCTTCGCTGCAAACCAGTCGAGTGCTTCTTGCACTTTGTGCTGCAGCTCTTCATCAACGGCTTGCGACATTGCAGCAGCACGTTCCTTTTCAAGTTCCTCCACCGTATCTTCAAGTTCCTCCACCGTATCTTCAAGCAACGCCACCTTTTTCTTCATGACATTATACTTCACCATATTCGCCATGACGAAGCAATAGCAACACACAACGACTATGAAAACAAGCACGGCTTGATAGCGTAGCTCGTCCACAATGTCGTTCAACCCTGCAATGTAATGGCTCATCATTGGCACTGCCATCAACGACAGCGCAGCACCGACATACATAAACCTAATCTTTGCCTTGTCGCTTATGGGCGATATGCCCACAAACAAGGCAAGGATGAGCGACAATGCGCAGAAGCAGAGTGCCAGTAATGCTGTTCCCATATTCTATTCTGTTTTATGTTCTTTGTCAAACAATTCATCATCCTCATGAAGCAGATATTCATATTCGGTACCGATAAGACTTTCACGGTCATATTCTTTTCTGTACTCCATGATGTAATAACTTATGGTTTCGGGATAATCATAGACGAATCTTCGGCAAACTTTCTTGTACATAAGCAATATGCGTTCGTCATCGGCAAACTCAAACAGATAGTCAAGCATCCGGCCTACTTCATTTGCAGTTGCGTGTTTCCTCGCGCAGAACTCCTCCACAATGGGAGCATACTCTATGGCTGCTCTCTCACGAATCTGCATAAGTCCCTTTGCCAATTCTTTTATTCCTGCAAAGAATTCCTGATAATCCTTGTCCTTACTGATATCATTCATGACATGTCTTTTTTAATCTTTCAAACAAGCAAGCGGTATGACTTTGACTCCGTCTGGGCGTGTGTAAGCCATGCTGCCACCTGTCATGACAATCATCAAGTCTGGTTCGCGCAACGGCACCTGCTTTTCTGTCTCATTATGCACTTGAATGAGTCGTTTAATTTCCAAAAGATGTTTGGCTCCTTCTTCTATTTCACGGCTGCCAAGTTTGCACTCTATCAGAGCATAGCGTCCATCGTCAAGATGAAGCACCAAGTCGGCTTCCAGTCCGTAGCGGTCGCGATAGTATGACAGGCGGCTATCGTGAGAGGCTGAATACACCCTAAGATCTCGTGCGCACATTTGCTCAAAAATAAAGCCAAATGTCTTTAATTGAGTCATTAAGGATTCTGGTGACAGGTTGAGTAATGCGACTGCAACCGATGGATCACAGAACGCTCGTTTGGGTCTGCTTTGGATTGTTGTCTTGCTCCTTATGGAAGGGCACCAAGCCTCTATGTCCTGAATGACAAACAGTTTTTCCAATGCCTCGATGTAGCTTTCAAGCGTAGGTCTGGTACATTCTACATCATCAGAAGCAGTAACGTCTGCCAATATGGATGTGGTTTTCGCCAATGTAGAGATGTTGCGTGCGTATGATTTCATTATCAGGTGCGCCAACTTCTGATTTCTCTTTACTCCATCTATGCGTGATATGTCATTCTTATATACAGACTTTACATGCTCTTTGGCAACAAGTAATTTTGACTTGTCGTCACCTAAATTCAATGTTGCTGGCCAACCTCCTCTGCATGCAGCAAATATGATTTCTTCCATTTTTAGTTCCGAGGTAGCGAAGATTTCTTCTTGAGGATTGTCGAACATCTCCATCAATGATACGCTGCCGTTAGATTCACCATATTCCCACAGGCTCATGGGCAGCATCTCCATCCGAGAAATACGCCCTGTTCCACTATGATGGATTTTACTGTCGTCAATAGCGTTAGACCCTGTCAATATGAATTGACCAGGCAAGCCACGCTCATCAACCTTTGTGCGCACTGCATCCCATAGCATTGGGGCATCTTGCCATTCATCTATCAAGCGAGGCACTTCCCCTTCTAATAAGAATGAGGGCTTGGTAATGGCTGTAGCCAAATATTCTTCACGATGGTCTGTATCTTGTAAACTAATAACACTATTGGCCAATTGCTTGGCAGTGGTGGTCTTGCCACACCATTTTGGTCCTTCAATGAGCACTGCTCCCATTGCTTTAAGATGCGCTTTAAGTCGCAAGTCAAAGACTCTATTTAGATATGCCATATTCGATTTTGTTTTATGCTGCAAAGGTACTCATTTTAATTTGATTACCAAACTTATTTTAAGTTTTTGATGTGTTTTATTTTAAGTTTTTGATGTAATCCATTTGTAATTTTTGATGTATTTCATTTGTAGTTTTTGGGGCGTTTTATCATGTGTTTTTGTGGTAAAGCACTACCTTTTAATAAGGTAGGCTGCACTCGGGAATACAAAACAAAACTTCGTATTTGTTTTGATATTCCGCTCATTTGCACTACCTTTGCAGCAGTTGAGTGCGTGTTTGCTTATCGTTGCTTATTTCCATATTTGCAGCACATTTGCAGCACGCTCACGCAGATGGCTTGTTTAATAACGGTTTGCATTTCGAGGAGGTGAAGTAAGTTTGACAAACAAGCAATAAATAAAGAAAATCCGTGTAGCTGAGTTACACGGATTTTTTGTTTTCTTATAGGTTATGTGTTATATCAGTTGAAAGATTCCTGCTGCGGAATGACCTGTAGAGGATTCGTTTATTGACGACCGCAACTTTCTGCGCAGGAATGATGTAATGCAAACTGCTATCAATGTCTTCACCATAGGCCTTGATGGTGCAACTACCATGAGTCCAAGGGTTGGTGGGTAGCGGAACATCCAACGATATGCTATGGCGAGACAAGGATGAAGATTATCTGCACTGGGCACGACGAGCCATGCAATATGCTCATAAGAAGCATTATCCTGGCAATAAATATAGTCGATCACAGAGCCGTTAATGCTTGTGTGTAGTCATATATACAAAATGAGTAGGTAATCTATTTGGAAAATACCTACTCATTTGTTATCAATCAATATCTGATTATTCGGATTCATCTTCTTCACTATATAAAGGGCTTTTCTTCATAGCATGAATGACATCAATCTTAGTAGTCTCATCAAGCTCTTGACCATTTATCACAAAATGAATGATTCTGCCGAGCAGTTCCTTATCGATGTTACCTGCTGCTACATGCCATATATATGCCTCCATGTGTGGCAGGAAATGAAAACCAGCCCATCCGTTTCTATTCTTTACAAGAAAATGAGCACCAATAACTAACGATATTCGTTTATTTCCATCTGCAAAGTAATGCCCTGTACAGAAAGCATAAACTAAGTACGTAAGTTTGTCTTCTAGGGAAGGATAATAGAGGTCATTCTGAACAAAATCAAGAATCTTCTCAATACCGTCCTTCTCTCGAATACCAGACATCCCACCACCACTTTGTTCTATGGTCTCACCATAGTAGGTTAGAATATCCTCGAATGAAAGATATATTGTCTCGTCCATTTTCTATTTCTTTAAGCGTTCAAGAGTCTTTCTGTTCTCATCATTGTCTAACAGTTTCTCTAAATCAATAGACTCAGAACCAATGAAACGGTCAAATTCTTCAGGTGATAAAGCACGGAGATATTCTGCAATATTGCCATGAAAAACATCGCGTAGTCCTAAATCTCTGGATGCCATTTTCTGTCTTGCATCATATAAGAAAGGAGCCATCGCAGGACTTTCTGATTGTTCATTAATAAGGTTTTGAACCTCTGCTAATGAAAGTTTCCTGTTTAATTCTGCTTGCTTGTCATGAATAGCCGCTCCTATACCATTTTCAAAAGAACTGATAACCCTAAGAACTTCAGCATACATGGTAGCCCTCGCATTATCTTTTGGCTCCAATTTAAGTAATTCGCGATATTCTTTTGCATTCTCCTTAAATACAGCCTTATAAATCATGTCTGTGATGGCAGAATACTTGTAGGTTGGATGACCATCAACATATGCGCTAATAGAAGATGTTAGATTCTTTCTGTAATTGTCTTCCTGGATTGCTGCAGGAAGATACTCCCTGTCACGCCAGTTGATATATTTTGTTCCACCTCCAGCTTTTTCATTGATGGTTGAAATGACTATATCCAAGATCAGGCTCCTGACCTTCTTAGCTTTATCACTTTCAGCAAGTAACATTCCTATGTTTAGAAAAGCACGGAAATCAAATAGACCTAATTGTGTTATTTTGGTCGCGAAAGTTTTTTCGTAACCAAACTGTAACTTCAAGTTTTTCAGCTTGTTACCCTTACATAAAAAGTATCCGTTATGCTTTAACTCCTCTTCGTTTGAAGCAAGATAATTCTCAATAGTTCGTGTATCTACCTCATAGAAATCTGCAACCATTTGCTTCGTAAGGTAGTAGGAGCCCTCGAACAAGAAAGCTTCTATATCCAACGCCTTTTGTATGCTGGCAATAGCCATATTGTTATTTAGTACATTTTGGCGTTCTATAGCTGATGTCGTTAAATCGTGAGTCATATTTCTATATGTTCAATGTTATTATTCCTCATCCTCTCCTTCCTGATCTGAACGGAATTCAAAGACAAGTTCTGATGCAGGGATGTTGCATTCCTCAAACATACCGTGAAGTATGTTTATCTTGGTCGCTGTACTATTGTCAGTCCATACATACATCCCTGGAGCAAGTTCACGTCTCCAGTCTTCTTGTGTAGTTGAGAAACTGCACTTTTCATTTGCACAAAGCCATTCTATAGTTGAACGTTTTTCTATAAGAATGTGTCCACATACCTGAATGAGCATTTCCTTCCATGTATTGACCGTGTATCTAACCCCATGGAGCATATACGCTTGAAGCTTCTTGCCTGTGAACTCATAATCCTCATCGTCAAGTGATGCAGATTCCGCCTCACGGCTCAACGGTTCAAATGATGTTGTAGGCATAGGCCAAAGCCGCATAAACACATCCTGTAGTTCTTTCTGACGCGCTTTTAGTTCCGTTTCGGTCCATTGTTCGCACGATTTCACAGAGTTGTTCAACCGGAACGCACTGTCTTTGAAACCTTTCTCCATGTCTCTTTTCTCAATAAAGGTAAGATTGCTATATTGAGAATTATATCCAGTGAGGGTAAGGTTTGCCATTGTATGAAGATATTGCTCATGAATTCTTTCCCAATCATCGCCCAATGCGGTTTTCCACTTGTCAGACAATGTTTGTGGCATGATATGCTCAATCGTGATATTCTTCTCGGTCAGTTCCTTCACCACATCATGACGTTCGTTATTGTCTTGGTTCTCCATGCGCTCGAGTATAAACATACGAGCATTGACAGGCATCTTATATACTTGGCGTGTCTTGAAATCGCCCTTCACCTCCTCGTCTGATGGAAACACCGAAGAACGTCCCTTCTTTAGCAGAACGTATTTCAGTACGTCAATATATGAAGGTGAAGTTTCGTCACTCGACCTGTTGACGTGATTCAACACATCTCTGTGAAGTGTGGCAAAAACCTTATTCAAAGCATTCGATGGAAGATTGCAAATGATTCTGCGAGCCCAGTAGGCTTCTATGACATCAAGAACTTTGTAGATTTCTGTTTCTGCCAATCCCACTTTTGATGCATAGTCGAAGAAAGCCATAAAGAAAGGATAAGCAATAGTAGAATCCAACGTCCGAAGCTGATTCAACTTTCTATTTAGCTTGGCTGTACCTACTTCTGCATTGTCAACTTGGCTGTAAATCTTGGCATAGTGATGCATGTCTTCCAAGAGTGTTGCCCTATCAATGTCTGCAGTCTCTGCATACTCTTTGAATATAAAGTAGATTTTATCAATACGACCAATCTTACCCTGCTTCATGGTAAGATAATCACGTACAAAAGAGGATGGGTCGTACTTGGTAAATTCTTCTATTGGATTCCAAAACCGAGTATAAAGTTCGTCCTGTTCTGCAGGTGCGAGTGACATCAAGAGATAGTTGCGTATCTTATCTGCTTCGCTCAGATCAAGACCTGTAGAGTTCAGACTTTCAAAAATCAACTGTGGGTCATCATCTTCGTCAAGACGTATGTTGATAACTTCAAGTTTCTTTATGGTCTCAAAGAGCTCGTCGAGGGTTAGACCAACACTAGTTATCTTGTTATAGAAGAAGTCGTAATTGCGAGTCACGTTTGATTCCTTGATATATTGGTCTTTTGGCTTATATAGCAACGCATCAAATGCCTGCATATCTTTCTTGATGGGCTTAAGTTTCACCTTACGTTCATCCTCCTGATATTCATCCACAAGATAACGCTTGAAGATTTTCTCAACAAGCTTTGCATCAGTAGCCTCTATCAGTCCTTCTTTCTTGGCATTGACCATAGCTATAAGTAGCAACGAAACGGTTGTGATTCGCTGCTGACCATCAATGATGAATCTGTCTTCAGTTCCCGACTGAATGCTGGATACGATACTACCAAAGAAGTGACTCTTACGATCACTATTATGGAGCTTCATCAAGTCTTGAAACAACTGCTCACAGTTTTCCTCCTTCCAGTCGTAGTTGCGCTGATACAGAGGTATGATGAATCGCTTGTCCGATCCATCAAAGAATTTTATTAGGGGTTGTGCGTCGCCTTTCATAGTTAGAATATTGATTTAATGTATCCAATAAGTTCTTTATTGTTACAATTAGGAACTTCAAGAGAACTACCTCCTTTTAAGCCATGTTTGGATAATTCTTGCTCAGAAAGCATTGGGCCTTCGTATTCCTCAAGAAGTTCAAGTTTGTAAGTAATATCATTTGGTGGCGTT